>Ga0105356_10001515_pt1 | contig 23057 bp, 19 predicted proteins | sample GOMGulsemesocosm_3_FD_83502 | JGI IMG/M metagenome (GOLD analysis project Ga0105356, IMG submission 83502) | Methane-oxidizing microbial communities from mesocosms in the Gulf of Mexico - GOM9D Gulf of Mexico | ecosystem: Environmental > Aquatic > Marine > Cold seeps | place: Gulf of Mexico... | reverse complement strand
GACAGGATCGGCGATCTTTGCCCCTTGAGGAGAGATAATCATGGCCAAACGCAAACGCCTGACCCCGGCGCAGCCCACCTATCTGATCAGCGCCCTCGAAAGCAAATCGGCGCTTGGGGCGCCGCTGGCCACCGCGGCGCCGATTGCCCAGGTTGCCAGTGATGCGGCAGCGCAGGCCGCGTTAAGCGAGCTGAGCGCCGTGCTGGAAACTGCGCGCGCCGATGGTCGGCTGATCGAACGCATTGCCCTTGAACAGATCGACGAGACCCATCTGGTGCGCGACCGGCTGGAACAGGACGAGGATGAGATGGGCGCACTGATGGCGTCACTGCGCGCCCGTGGCCAGCAGACCCCAATCGAGCTGGTGGCGCTGACAGACCGCCCCGATGGCAAGACCCACGGTCTGATCTCGGGTTGGCGCCGGCTTTGCGCCCTTAGGCGGCTCTATGAACAGACTTCAGAGTCTGAATTCGCCAGCATCAAGGCGCTGGTGATCCAGCCCGAAACGGCCCAGGACGCCTATGTGGCGATGGTCGAAGAAAACGAAATCCGGGTCAATCTAAGCCATTATGAACGGGCCCGGATTGCGGTGCGCGCCCTGCGCGAGGGGGTCTATCCGAACCAGAAAATGGCGCTGCAGGGATTATTTGCCAATGCCACCCGTGCCAAACGCTCAAAGATTGGCAGCTTTATCGCCCTGGTCGAGGCGCTGGATGCGGTACTGATGTTTCCGGTGGCGATCAACGAAAAGCTGGGACTGGCGCTGGTGCGCGAAATCACCCGTGATCCACAGTTTACCGAGACCCTGATCAATCACCTGCGGGCCGGCACCCGTGACACCCCGGTGGCCGAGTTGCGGATCCTGTCGGCGGCGGTCGCAGCGGCGGAAGATGAGGCTCTAACCCGGCAATCAGAGTCTGAGATCGCGGAGCCAAATGAGACTTCGGTTGACCCGGCCCCCCGGATCCGCACCCCCCTGCCTGCCCAGGATACGCGCATCAATACCCAGGTGGCACCGGGATTGCGGCTGGGCTATACGCCGGGCAGCCACCGGATTGAGCTGAGCGGCGCAGGGGTGGATGAGACCCTGATCCAGGCTTTAAGGCTCTGGCTAAGCCAGCGCTGAGCTCAAGTATCCGGGACGACGTGTAACGACAAAAAAGGCGCCTATTGGCGCCTTTTTCTATCTCTAATCTATACTGTAGGGTCGAATAGCTACCCCTGCCCTGCCCGATGGATGAGCCCAAATGTTTCGCGTGCGAAACATATTATGTTAAATTATTTTGAGGCCCGTTCGTCGCGTCCCACAGCGGTGTAATATTCAAACCCACCCCGTTTGGCCGCCTTGGCATTGTAGATATTGCGCAGATCCACCATCCGCGGGCTGGTCATCTTGCGCGCCAGAACTTTCAGATCCAGGGCGCGGAACTCGTTCCATTCGGTCAGCAGCACCACCAGATCCGCATTGCGAACGGCGTGATAAGGATCGTCCATCCACTTTACCCCGGGCAGCAGCGCCTCGCCTTCGGCCATGCCCTGAGGGTCCACCACCCGCACCCGGGCACCGCCGCCGATCAGCGCTGGCACGATGGTCAGGCTGGGCGCATCACGCATGTCGTCGGTATTGGGTTTGAAGGTCACGCCCAGAACTGCAATGGTCTTGCCATTAAAACTGCCATCACAGGCGTCGCGCAGCTTTTCCACCATGCGCTGTTTGACCTCGTCATTGACCCGGATCACCGTCTCGGTGATCTGCATCGGATAGGCGTGATCCTGACCGATGCGGGCCAGCGCGGCGGTGTCCTTGGGAAAGCACGAGCCGCCATAGCCCGGGCCCGCATGCAGGAACTTGTTGCCAATGCGCCCATCCAGCCCGATGCCGCGCGACACCTCTTTGACATCCGCGCCGGTGCGTTCACACAGCCCGGCGATCTCGTTGATAAAGGTGATCTTGGTGGCGAGAAACGCATTGGCCGCATATTTGATCATCTCGGCGCTTTCCAGATCGGTGGTGAGGATCGGAAAATCACGCAGGTACAGGGGCCGGTAGATATCACTCATGACTTCGGCGGCGCGCTCGTTCTGCACCCCGACAACCACCCGGTCGGGTTTCATGAAGTCGTCAATGGCGGCGCCTTCACGCAGGAACTCGGGGTTTGAGGCAACGTCGAAATCGGCCTGTGGGTTGGTCTTGGCGATGACCTGTTTGACTTGCCTATTGGTGCCCAATGGCACAGTGGATTTGGTCACCACCACGGTGTAACTGGTGATTGCGGCGGCGATCTCTTCGGCGGCGGCCATCACATAGGTGAGATCGGCGTGACCGTCGCCACGACGGGTAGGGGTGCCGACCGCGATGAAGACGGCATCCGCTTCGGCCACCGCCGTAGTCAGATCGCCAGTGAAACTGAGGCGCCCGGCGGCAACGTTCTTTTCCATCAGCTGATCCAGACCAGGTTCATAGATTGGAACCTCACCTGCCCGCAAACGAGCGATTTTGCCTGCGTCCTTGTCAACGCAGATCACGTCATGGCCAAAATCTGAGAAACAGATGCCTGAAACCAAGCCGACGTACCCTGTGCCGATCATTGCAATGCGCATGAGATCTTCCTTGTCTGAATGCCCGAACTTTTGCAGCAATTTTGAAGGGAGCATGGCTGGGGCACAATGGGGGAAAAGACTTAAACACCAGAAATGTTTCGCGTGCTAAACATTTGAGGGCGGTTGAGCACGCGGCGCAACCGGATAGACGTGCAGATTGCCGGTTTTCTCGGCGGCGACGGATACCATCCGCTGTCAGGATACTCATGCGCGTCGCTAAGGGAAAAAATGAGCCGAGCGGGCCCTTTGCGTCATGTGGAGAAGAGCTGGACTTTTGAGGCTGATCACGTAGAAAGTGGGCATCATATTATACCTGCTGTGCAGGCACTTATTCAGCAGAGGCGTCCAATTGTCTTCCAGTACAAAGCATTCCAATAAAACTGTGGCCGAAGTGATGGAGTCTCTTCGGCCGGAAGGTGAGGAGACAGGCCAACGGCTTGCTCTGATGGTGATGGGAATGCACCGCTCCGGAACGTCAGCGCTTTCTGGAATTGCAGCTCGATTGGGATGCAGCCTGCCTACGACCGAAATGCCTGCGACCGCATCAAACGAAAAGGGGTTTTATGAATCCCGCCGCATTTACGAGCTGAACAACGCCTTGATGCAATCTGCTGGAATTGACTGGCGCGACTGGATGCCTTTTCCAGCCAATTGGGAACATTCCAAGCAGGCAGAGCAGTTCCAGGATCAAGCGCGGGAGGTTTTGCGCGGAGAATTTGGGTCCTCGCCCTTCTTTGTTATGAAGGATCCACGCATTTGCCGGGTTTATCCATTTTGGAAAAAGGTGCTGGAGGCCGAAGGTTGTGCACCGGCTTTATTGTATACGCACCGCAATCCGTTGGAAGTGGCGGCGTCACTGGAGAATCTCAAGAAGACTTCCGCAGAAACAGGCCTGATAATCTGGCTGCGCTATGTTCTGGATGCTGAGATTGCCACCAGAGGCGAGCGCCGGTGTTTTACCAGTTTCCAGAGGATCATCGAGGACTGGCCCCGGGAGATCGCCAAAGCTGAGCAAGAGCTCGGCTTTGTGTTTCGGGGGTATTCACAGGCAAGCCAACAAGAGGTTGATAGTTTTTTGAGCCGAGATCTGAGGCATTTTGAAAAGCAGAATGATCTGGCGGGGAATCAGTCTGTGCCGGCCTGGATCTGTGATACCTATGCAGTACAGGAACGCTGGGCCGCCGAAGGTGAGGACACTGCCGATTATGAGATCCTGGATCGCGTTAAAGGTGATTTTGACAGAACCGGACCTACCTTTGCGCCTTTTATCAGCAATGAAACGCGCGACCTAAAAGCCGAAGTGAGCGATCAAGGCCAGCAGGCAGTGGCCGCTGCCGAAACCCGTGAAAAAGAAGCGGTGATGCGGGCAGAAAAACTCAAAAGAGAACTGACGCAAGTGACAGAAACCCGGAACGATTTGTCCAAGCAGTTAGAGCAGGAAAACGGGACTATTCAAGAAATGGAACGAGCTATGGAAGCGGCTAATACGAAGCTCCAGACCCTTGCGGTCTTGGACCGGGAAAAAGTGTTAGATACCTCTCGCGGCCTGGAACAGAGCGAAAGCGAGAAACGGCGGCTGTTGGGGGATCTCGGCGCCACTCAAAGCGCGCTGAAGCAGCGTAAGTGGGAGCTGGAGGAGACGCGGACCGAGGTCGCCGCCGTCAAGGCTCAGATTGCTATTTTGGAAGCCGAGTGTAAGCGCTTGAAAGAGGAACCCTCTGCGGAGCAAATCGCGCGCATTGCCACTCTCGAGGAAAAACTGCACCAGCGCGAGGCGAGATGTGGTCAGGTGGAAAAAGAACTTGTACAGCGGGGGGCAGAAAAGGCCGCTCTGCTGGGGCAGTTGCAGACGCGATATCAGGAGTTGTCTCAGCTCGCCACATTGCTGTGCAGCCAGCAGGCAGAGGGTGAGAAACAGACCGAAAATCTGCGTGCGTCGCTTCAGTCTGCCCAGGATGAGCAGTCCGCCATGGTGCAAAAAATTCGGGACCTGGAGGAAAAAGTCCTCTCCGAGCGGGCGTATCATGAGCATGTGGTGCATGTGATGCGCACCAGTCGCTCATGGAAAGTAACAGCCCCCCTGCGCCGGGTTATCGATAAGTTGAGGGGCTAGCAGCGGGTCCCGCTGCTTTGGTGTCCATGGTGCCGCTCTGGACTGACGTCACCCCTTAAACTCTTTACGTTTCCCCCATGGTTCCGCCCTGGCACGGGTCTTGCAAGCCGCGTGTCCAGAGGCGGAGAGGAAACAGGATCAGGCCGGCGTTAGCGAAGAAGTCCCTGCAGATATTCTCCATAGGCATTCTTGGAGAATATTTTTGCCCGCGCGGACAGCTGAGCGTTGTCAATCCAGTTTTGGCTCCAGGCAATTTCCTCAAGGCACCCCGTTTGCAGACCCTGACGTTTCTCTAGGGTGCGCACGAAATTGCCTGCATCCAGCAGACTGCCATGGGTGCCAGTGTCCAACCAGGCATAACCGCGCCCCATGGTCTCCACCCGCAATTGGCCGTCATCCAGGTACATCTGCAACAAATCGGTAATCTCTAACTCGCCGCGCGGCGAGGGTTTGACCTGACGCGCCCGCGCCGGGGCGGTACCATCCAGGAAATAAAGACCCGTCACCGCATAGTTCGACGGCGGCACCTCGGGTTTCTCGATGATCTCACGCGCTTTGCCTTCGGCGTCAAAATCTACCACACCGTAGCGTTCCGGATCGGCCACGTGATAGCCAAACACCGTGCCGCCGGACACTTGTTTATCCGCAGCAGCCAGAACGTCCGGCAGGCCATGACCAAAGAAGATATTATCGCCCAGCACCAGCGCCGAGGCGGCCCCGTCCAGAAAATCCTCAGCCAGGATAAAGGCCTGCGCCAGCCCATCGGGCGAGGGCTGCACCACATAAGTCAGCGATATTCCCCATTGGCTGCCATCGCCCAGGGTGCGCTTGAACTGGTCCTGGTCTTGCGGTGTGGTGATCAGGCAGATTTCGCGGATGCCGGCCAGCATCAGGACCGAGATCGGGTAATAGATCATCGGCTTGTCATAGATCGGCAGCAACTGCTTAGAGACGCCCATAGTGATCGGATACAGCCGGGTGCCGGATCCCCCGGCCAGAATAATACCTTTTCGCTGCGTCATGTGCAGGCTCCTAAATCTTGCAAAATATCATTTAACCCGCGCCGCCAATCAGGGTGCGGGATGTCAAAAACAGTCTCTAATGTGGTGCAATCCAGCCTGGAGTTCAGGGGGCGTGCTGCTGGGGTGGGGTAGTCGGAGCTGGCAATATCGGTGACCGCGCAGTTCAGATTGGCCTGCGCAAAAATCTCGCGGGCAATATCGGCCCAGTTGGTCTGCGGTGCGCCGCTGAAATGATAGATCCCGGCCTTGGATGGATCAGCGGTCAACTGCTGCGCCATGGTGATGCAAGCGGCGGCAATGTCGCGCGCCATGGTGGGGGCACCGATCTGATCCGCCACAATGGTAAGCGCATCGCGTTCGGCGCCCAGCCGCAGCATGGTTTTGACAAAGTTATTGCCATGGGCGGAGACTACCCAGGAGGTACGCAGGATGGCGTAAGCGCCACCTGCCGCCGCAATCCGCTGTTCACCTTTCAACTTGCTGCGGCCATAGGCCCCCAGTGGGCCGGTGGCGTCTTCTGGCCGCCAGGCTGTGGTGCCGCTGCCATCAAATACGTAATCGGTTGAGATAGCGACAAAGGGAATGCCCAGATCAGCACAGGCCTGCGCCATGGCACCAGGGGTATCCCCGTTGATCACCGTTGCAGCGGCCTCGTCGTCCTCTGCCTTGTCTACGGCGGTGTAAGCGGCGGCATTGATCACAGCCTGCGGCTGGGCCTGCCGGATCACCTCTGCACAGGCGGCCGGATCGGACAGATCCGCCGCCGCCCGGTCCAGACAGATCACATCGTCAAACGCCGCCAGCTCCTGCGCCACCTGCCCGGTTTTTCCAAAAACCAAAACTGTCATATCTGTCTCCTTTTGCGCCATAGCAACACGGCAGCAATCCAAACTGCAACCTCAAACAAAAAGGTCCAATGCAGGACAAAGGACAGTATCCAATGGGCCTGCGTTGGGGGCACCGTCACCAGTGCATAGAGGTGATCATTGAAGGGCGCTGCCCACATAATGCCGCCGCCAATACTGTCCAGCACCAGATGCAGAAAGATCGCCGCTATAAAGATTCCGCCCGTGGCCAGGTAACGTCGTGCAAACAGGGCCAACCCCGGCAGGATAACAGCGGCCACTATCGCCCAGAACAGCGGAATGTGCAGCCAATAACGGTGATGGTGAAAGGCCCGTTGATCGACCAGGTGAAACCAGATCATATCCAGATCCGGCAGCACGGCCCCGATCAGCGCGGCGGGTATCAAAAGCGGAATGCCACGACCAATCCCATAGGCCAGTACATAGCCTGACGGCAGATGCGCGGTCAGCACCGCAGGCGCCCTTCGGGCGCAGGGTGCTGTATGATTGCTCGCCTGGCCGTCGTCATCACCCGCCAGTTCCCAGACGCTGTCCCACCCCGTCGCGGGCCTGCAGGACGCGCCACCAGGTCTCGTTGTCCAGGTACCATTGCACGGTGCGCTCCAGGCCTTGCTCAACCGTGACAGAGGGGCGCCAGCCCAGCTCGTCCCGGATGCGTGAGGGATCGATGGCATAGCGCGCATCGTGACCGGGGCGGTCCGTGACATAGGTGATCTGGTCCGCGTAAGAGGTGCCATCATCGCGCGGGCGTTTCTGATCGAGGATCGCACAAAGGGTCTGCACCAACTCGAGGTTCGTGCGCTCATTCTCGCCACCAATGTTATAGGTGCGCCCCAGTGCCCCCCTGGTCAGCACCGTCAGCAGCGCATCAGCGTGATCTTCCACATAAAGCCAGTCGCGAATGTTTGAGCCATCGCCATAGATCGGCAGGTCCTTGCCCGCCAGCGCATTCAGGATCACCACCGGCACCAGCTTTTCGGGAAAGTGAAAGGGGCCATAATTGTTGGAACAATTGGTCAGCAGGATCGGCAGCCCATAGGTCTCGGCCCAGGCGCGCACCAGATGGTCAGAGGCGGCTTTGCTGGCGGAATAGGGCGACCGCGGATCATAAGCGGTGTCTTCAGTGAACAAGACCTCAGGATCATTTGGCAGCGAGCCATAGACCTCATCTGTCGAGATATGGTGAAAGCGGAAGGCCGCCGGGCGGCCAGCTTCAACCCAGTACTTTCTGGCAGCCTCCAGCATATTGAAAGTGCCGGTGATATTGGTCTCGATAAAATCACCCGGCCCATCAATGGAGCGGTCCACATGGCTTTCGGCGGCCAGATGCATCACCACATCCGGTGCATGGGCAGCAAAGACCCGGTCCAGGGCGCTGCGATCCCGAATATCAGACTCTACAAAGGCATAATTGGGGCTTTGGGCGGCTTGCGAAACATTATCCAAACAGGCTGCATAGGTCAGGGCATCCAGGTTCACCACCTCATGGCCGCGGGCGATCGCCAGCCGGACCACCGCCGAGCCAATAAAGCCGGCACCGCCAGTTACCAGGATTTTCATGCCATCTCTCCGTCCCAGGTGAAGGGGCTATCGAAGTTGGCCAGCGCAGTGGCCACCGCATCTTTTTCGCTCAGTAGGGGGGGGCCTTCAAAGTCCCAGTCGATACCGCAACTGTCCCAGGCCACCGCGCCATCGCAGTCGGGGGCGTAGTAATCGGTGCATTTATAGATGATTTCTGTATCTGGCTCGCGGGTAATGAACCCGTGTAAGAACCCTGCGGGGATCAGCAGCTGTAAGCCGTTCTCAAAGCTCAGCTCAGCGCCGAACCAGTGCCCATAGGTGGGGGAGCCTTTGCGGATATCAACCGCCACATCAAAAAGCCGGCCGCGACCGCAGCGCACCAGCTTTGCCTGGGCGTGGGGCGGGGATTGGAAATGCAATCCACGCAGGGTGCCCACCTGCGCCGACATCGAGTGATTGTCCTGCACAAAATCCAGAGTGATGCCATGACCTTCAAGGTTTTTCCGGTTCCAGCTTTCACTGAAAAATCCACGGGCATCGCCAAAACGACGGGGTTCCAGCAATAGAACGCCTGGCAGGGGGGTCTGTGTAATTTCCACAGTAATCTCCGTCTAGAATACTGCTTCGCTTTAACAAGCCGGGACGTGGTTGTCACGGGAAGCTTTTACCGCAAAACCTCAGAGATATTGACCGCCGCTTTCTGTGGTTCCGGCCAGGGTGCCAGGAAGGGAACTGTTGCCCGCCCCGCCACTGTCGAGGATGGCGTTTTGGGCCAGGGCATAGCGTGGGCCAGTACAGCCCGCAGTATCGCCGGTAAAACTGGCGCCGGTAAGTGCGGCGTGACAAAAGCCGTTCAAATCCAGCGCGCCGGTGTTCCAGGCCACCCCCAGACCCAGGCTGAAAATGCAATCTTCCGCCAAAAGCCGGGCATGTCCGCGCAGATGTGCCAGGGCTGTCAGATTGCTGCCCAAGACAAGCGCCTCATCTGCACAGGAGACTTCGGCGCTCTCAAGGCTCAGTGCCGCGCCGCTGCCTTCAAAATGGATATCAGCCAAGGTGACCGCAGCGCCACTTTCGACTTTGAGTGCATCTGCGCCGGTCAACGTCACCCCTGCCAGCGCGACCCGTGCACCGTTATGACAGGTGATCCGATTGAGGCTTACGAGGCTTGGATCTGCGGTCTCTCCGATAAGCTGCAAAAGCCCGGAACCAAGCAGCCGGTCCGCAATGACCAGATCCTCGCCATAGCTGCCATCGGCCACCTGGAGAGTGACGTCATGCAGACCATTATCCAGACTTAGAGCCTGATTAACGGCATGTTGCAGGGTGAGAAAGGCGCCACTGGCCGCGTCGCTTAACCCCGTATTGGTGTCCGATCCGTCTGGGCGCACATAGTAGGTGCGGGGGGCGGTCAGGCGGTCCCGCAGATCTGGACTGCCCTGAGGAAAGTGGACCTGTCCTGTGGTGCCCGCGATATGCAGAGCCTCCTGCCAGTTGCTGCCATCGCTGCTGACCTTGATGGAAAAGTCATCGCTTCCGGTTGTGCCCATTTCAGCGCGTCCAGACCAGCTGGTCTGAAACAGCAGGCTGGTGGTATCGCTGGCGCCAGACTTGTTGAGCTTCAGCTGATGGCCCGCGCCCGTGTGGGTCAACAGGGTTGCAGCGGCGGCCACAGTCAAGGGATTGCTCGCATCTGCAGTGGCTCCAACTCCCAGAGCTGGCAAATTCTGCAACTGCGGCAGGACCGTCTGCCAGTCACTGCCGTCAAAGCGCAGGCTTTGCCCCGTGGGGGACACATCTGCCCGCCAGCCAGGCTGCGGCATCACAAAGCGCCAGATCATCCCATCCCACACCGCAATCTCGCTGTCATGACCGGCCCAGTGCCCGGTGGGCGCGGCGCCTATGATGTAGCGTGCACCTGTTACGGGCGTCGGCGGTGGATCTGCCAGGGGCAGGTCAGCCACTGCAAGCTGGGTCACCATATCCAGGATCATCAGGGCCTCGTTATGGGTGACATGTTTTTGCGCCTGGGACGGCATCAGTAAAGGGAGGGACAGGGCGGGGGAGGTATCGGACATAGCAAGACTCCGGTTAACGGCAGCGAGGGGCTTGCATTAAACGGTGCATAGGTTGCGGTTCTCCAACCAGAGCGCACGCAGTCTTTAATTAAATGCAGGAAACAATAACCCGGGCAGGGCGGAATTATCCCCATTCCGGAACCAAAGGTTAATTTTTGACCTGTACCTTTGTCCGCGGTGGATTTGAGCGGGTTTTGCTCCGTTCTGGTGAGAATAAGGGGTGTTTTGGTGGGAGAACTGTGGACGGCGGCGGGTGTCATTCGCGCTGCAGACGAAGATATGCTTATTGGACTGACGGATTTATGCGTCGTTCAGGTTGGGGATCAGGAATTTCTGACCGCGGCGGCGCGGGGCGGTGGCTGGGTGGTTGGCTTTGAGCTGCTCTCTGGCAGCGGCGCGCTGCAGGAGCGCGGCGGCTGGCGTATTCCGGATCACTACCTTCAGCTGGAAACAACGGATTTGATCGAAGGTCCGGATGGTCAGCTTATGCTGGCAGGGCTGGCAGCAGAGCAGATGCTGGGGTTGCCGTTCCTGGCGCCGGGCAACGGGTCGCTTTTTGGCGCCCCTGTCACTTTTGAGACCGCCTCTACCAGCCTGTCAGATGTCTCTCTGCTGACTGCGGGGGACGGGGCTGGAAACAGTCTCGTGGCGTTCCGGTCGGGGGGGCTGGCACAGCTTAACTTGGACGGGGCAGGCGCGGCGCATCTGACGTCCATTGCGCTGTCTTCCGAGTTGCAGACTGCGCAGGTTGATGCGCTCAGTTGGATAGAGCAGGGCGGCCGGACGTTTGCCGTTGCCGCCTTTGGACCCAATAATACTTTGGTCAGTCTTACGGGGGGGGCGGGGGGCAGCCTGAGCGTCGCTGCGGAGCTGAGCAGCGGGCTGGAGGATGGGGTCTGGTTCTCGCATCCTGATGCGGTGGCGGTGGCGACGGTTGGTGACAGTATCTTTGTGGTGGTTGGTGCGTCGGGCAGTGGGTCGCTGACGGTTCTTGCGATGGACAGCACCACCGGAGCGCTGTCTCCGGTGGATCACGTTCTGGATACACTGGAAACCCGCTTTGCTGGGGTGACCCATATTGCAACGGCAGAATATGGCGGGGCGACCTATGTGGTTGCTGCTGGCGCCGACCAGGGGTTGAGCCTTCTCATTTTGATGCCAGATGGGCATTTGCGGTATTTGGACAGTATTGCTGGAACGCCGGATCAACCTCTGCGGGGGATTACAGCGCTGGAGGTGGTGGTGACGGGGCAGGGGCTGCGGGTCTGGGCTGCGACGGAAACCGCGCCCTACCTGATGGAGTTTTCTGCGGATTTGTCCGGGCAGGGGATGCAGATGACCGCGTCACAGGCGGGCTCTGCCCTGACGGGGGGCGAAGACGCGGATGTTTTGTTTGGGCTTGAGGGGAATGACACATTAATTGGTGGCGCCGGCGACGATATCCTGCGGGACGGGGGAGGGGTCGATTTCCTGTCCGGCGGTGCAGGTGCAGATGTCTTTGCCTTTGTCGCCGATGGAGAACGGGATGTGGTCACGGATTTTGACATAGCCCGTGACAGGTTGGATCTGAGTGAATTCGAGGGCAGTTGGGATCTGCAGGACTTACAGGTCTTCAGCCGGTCTTGGGGCGCTGAACTGATCTATCATGGCGAAGTCTTTGAGATCCGCAGCCTGGATGGCAGCTCTCTGGATGCTTCGGATTTCGGGCCCGCTCAATTCGCCCTTTTCCTGGACCGGGTAACGCCAACGCCCATTGAGCCGGGGAGTGGCCATCTGGTGGGCGGTAGCGGCCCTGACTTGCTGATTGGCAGTATCGAAGGGGACTTTCTGGATGGGGCAGGCGGCGATGACCGTCTCTCAGGCCGCAGTGGTGCGGATACTATATACGGTGGCAGTGGCGCGGATATCATTGTGGGCGGTGACGGAGATGACAGTCTTTATGGTGGTGCGGGAAATGACGTCATTTATGGCGATGGGACCAGCGGTTTAAGCTGGCTGTAAGATCACCGCAGCCCTGTTGACAGCCGGTGACGAAGGAGAGATCCGCGCGATCGGCTGTCAGGCAGGACACTCTTCCCGGGGCGGTCTCTACTCAACTCCTCCGAGACTTTACCTTTTGGAACAGACAGGCTAGGCCAGTTTCAGCAGACACAAACGGATACTTAAATGTCTTCACATAAGTTATTTGGAAACCTATTCTTGAGCATAGGGGCGATGAAGGCCGGTACAACTTGGCTTTATTCCGTATTGAATCGTCACCCCGAACTTCACTTTTCGTTGGAAAAGGAAATCCACTATTTTTACCATAAATACGTAGATACCACGTTCCTGAACGAACCAAAGCGTTTGGCGAATGCCAAAGATCGCTACATGTTCCGCTTCAATCCTGAAAAGGCGAATGTGGACCGGGTTCGGGAGAACCTCCATTGGGTCAGTTCCTATCTCAACCGGCCTGTTGATGACTTCTGGTTCCGCAACCTGTTCCATATGCGGCCGCATCAAACCTGGGCCTGCGAATTTTCAAATCTGAATGCGCATCTCCCCCCAGAAGCCTGGGGCCAGATTGCGGCGCAATGTGACAATCTGCGGGTTCTTTATACCATGCGTGACCCGGTCAAACGACTGTGGAGCCATACAAAATTCCATCTTCAAATGACCGGCCGCACCGACAAGCTGGAGACATGGGGGCCGCGAGAATTTGAGAAATTCATGCGTCAACCTCATATCTGGGACAATGCAGAATACGGCCGCGTGTTGCGAAACCTGAAGCCGCAATTGCCTGCCGAAAATGTCAAAGTGATCTTTTACGAAGATATTCACGCTGATCAGCGTGGTATGCTGAAAGGTATTGAGGATTTCCTCGGGGTCGAGCATTTCAATTATCCGCAGAAGCAGCTGGATGCCCGCCCTACCGAAGGCGTGAAACGGTCGATGCCCGAGTTCTTTACAGAGCTGGTGGCGAAAGATGTTGATCGGATTAAGACTGAAATCCGTGCCGAAGGCTACCAGATCCCGGACAGCTGGCTCTAGCGGGGTCACAGATCCCGACCTTGTGCATTGGCGAAAAAGATGTGGCTGCTTTGTTGTGAAGCAGCCACATCTGTTATGGGGCCTCGAACAAGATCAGCTGCAGCCCTGATTAGGCGCCAATGCGATTCTCCTGCGGTTTTTTCCAATACCTGCGACAAGGCTCAGGCAGGGTGAGAGCTCAGTTTAGGGATGTATAAAAAAGACCTGCCAAAAGGATGACACCCTTTTGGCAGGTTACAGGAATATAGGCCTATCCGCACGAAGATGATTTCGTTCGGATAGGCGGTATGCGGTTTTAGGGGCAGGAGGAAGGCGCAGCCGCGCAGGAGGCGCTTCCACCGGCAGCGAAGGTACAGGCAAAAGAGGAGCCCCCGCGGGCAAACTCAACACATGTGCCAGCCACAACGATATTGCCGTTTTGCTTCAGTTCCAGTTCCGGTTGCCCGGTTCCGGCAAAGGACATCCGCGCTGATCCGCTTTCATACTGCAGCTTGAAATCGGGATCACTTCCGGAGGTGTCCTCCAGTGTCAGGCTCACGACCCCATTGGCACTGGCAATTATGCTGCCATTCGCGACATCCAGGGCGGCCCGTGGACTGGCGGTGCCCAGGCCAAGATCGCCATCCGTATCCACATAAATGGAATTGGTGGGCGCAGAGGGCCTGATCTTGAACGGCAGCTTGCTGCCATTGGTGGCATCGCGGACAAAGAAGTTGGTCTCGTTGCCTGCCACATCCCAGGTCTGGGGGGTAAAGCCGGAAGAACCGTTCTGTTCCAGTCGCAGGGTTGGGGTATCACCATCGGGCACATGGATTTCAACCACCGGGTTGTTGGTGCCGATACCAAGACGGCCCGCATTGTCGACGTAGAGCGAATGCGATGGTGCTCCGGCTTCGATGGTAAGCGGGGTGCGACCGCCGTCGATATCGTCAATGGAGAACTTGTTGGCGCCGCCATTGGCGCTGTCGTTGAAGGTGATCTGCCAGTCATTGCTTGGGAAAGACGAGGTGGAGGAGGTGTCCACAGCGCGGATGCGCAGGTTGTTTTCCTTCAGCCGCAGGGTGTCAAAGCCAAAGCTCTCGCCGTTGACGCAGTCCATGCCGGCACAGATGCTGCCATCGACAATCAAATCATCCAGGATCACCTGGTCCGCCTGGGCTGCGCCGGCGATAAAGCCCAGGGCGCCGATCCCAGAAATAAGGCTACGTTGGAACAAATGTAACATCAAAAGTTTCCTTCTTCATTGGCGCCGCGTGTCTTGCGCTGCGCTGCATATTTTTTAGCGATCACTCTTCGTTAATCTCTTCGGGAGTGATGATCACTCCGCGCGAGACCACAAATGTGCCGTCTTTGTAAAAGGGTTTGGCCTTGGAGGAGGCAATCTCTTCCCTGCCGTTGTCGATGGGATTAGCGATCTCAATCTGCTCATCGGTGGCTGCCCTCAACTCATAATGGTAATTCCCGTCCAGCACCACGCCGCGCTCCAGTTCGTAAACTGGCGTGCCCGCGGCCACGAAAATCTCGGTTCTTTTACCATTGGGGGCTGATATAATCAGGGTCGCGTTGCTGAGACCGGTCCAGTTTTCAAACCAGACAGCATTGGAGTTGTGCTGGAACGCCGGATCAGCGTTCAGGGCCAGAACAGCCCCCGCAGTCATCAGATAGCACAGCAGGCCCAGTCCCGCGGTCAGAAGGTTTGATACATATCTCATCCGTGCTCTGTCCTTGTTGGGAGCATCAACTCTTATGGCGGATCAGGCCGCCTCTAGAGACAAAGGTAACCTGACCTCACGTCAGGATAACGCAAGATAACATAAATCTTAAGTGTTTTTTAACGATATCGTCATTTTACGTTGTCGGTGCGATATTCTAAAGAACCCCGGTTAAAGAACCCCGGCTTGTTAAAGAACTCCGGCCTGGCTGAAGACACCAAAGAAGTTTCCGATCAGGTTGGAGATGGTCAGCGCATCATTGATGGGCGATTCCGTTGCGATCAGCAAGTCACCTGGATTGATCTGGAAACTGCGCGCCGAAAACAACCCGTCCGCTGACGTCAGATCAAGACTGAAAACCACCCGTTGCTGGCGCGGGCCGCGCTCTCCCGGCGCGATGGCGCTAGGGGGGTACTCACGCAGAACCAGCAATCCCTGCGGATCCGCACGGTTGTCTTGAAACCCGCCAGAGATAGATATCGCGTCCATCGCTGACATCTCATCCTTGCTGAAGATGTGCAGATCTTCTTTGCCGGTGGCACCAAAGGACAGGAAGTAGCGTTCATCCTCCTCGACAAAGACCCGGTCGTCGCCGCGCAGCAGAGTGTCGAGCTGTGGATCGTCCAGCAGCTTGTCCACCGAGGTGCCATAGATATGGTGGCCGCGCACCAGGCGGATCTGCGGATTGTTGAGGCCGGCGCTGATGCCGCCGCCCGCTGAAATCAGGCCCATTACCGAATAGTTCCGGTTGGGCATCGGGTAGGTGCCCGGCCGGGCGACGCCTGAGACCAGATCGACCGAGTTGTTGCGCCCTTCTTTGACGTCCAGCTGCAGCTGGGCGGAGGGAACAATGGCTTCCAGTTCAACCTGTAATTTTTCGCGGGCCAGATCCGGGGTCAGCCCCAGCACATTCACATTGCCCACATAGGGCATGAAGATGGTGCCATTGGACGCCACCCGAACATCCTGCAATTGTACATCTTTCTGATCGATCGAGGTGAGCAGAGAATTGTCGCTGCTGTCCCAAATGCGCAGGGTCAGCATGTCACCGGGCTGAATGATCTGGGTCTTGGCGCCATGGCTGGCGCGGATCCAAGATAAGCGTTCCTGTTTGCCGGTGGCGGGCCAATGCGCCACCGTGGGCAGAAAGGCGCGAGTCACCTGGTAGAGGGAGAAACCGGCATCCTCTGCGTCGGATTGTTTGATGATCTCTTCGCTGGCAGGGGCGCCGCCGGGCAGGCGCCCGCAGGCCGCCGTAATCAGAGATAGGCCAACAAGGGCGAGCAGGGGAATCACTAGGCGCATGGAGGCTCTTTCAGGAAACATCTTGATTTTTGATAGCCGCAAGATACTAGGCTTGGGCGGTGCGTCAACCAAGAGGACGCAAGCAGTAGTGTCTTCAGCAGGAACAGGAACCAGAAATGGGTTTTCCAGCCACAGTGAGAGAGGTTACGGTGGTTTTAGGGGCCTCGGGGGGGATTGGCTGGGTGCTACGCCAGTGCTGGCCCGGGATGTCGTCGGCAGAGGCGCAAACCCGCTGGCAGGCGCGCAGACCTCAGGTGAATGCGGGGCCGCAGGAAGATTGGGTGATTCTGGATCCGCTGCAGGACCCTGATGGTTTGATACAGGCGCTGGTGGGGGCAGATCAGGTGCTTTGCCTGGCCGGGGTCGTGCCCGGGCGGGGCACCGATCTTGCGGACAATACGCGTCTGGCGCTGGCCGCGATTGAGGCTGCGGCTCAGGCGGCAGACCGGTCCGGGCGAGACGAGGGTGCAGCCCGGGTGTTTCTGGCCTCGTCGGCCGCCGTCTATGGCGCGGGTTCTGGGCTGTTGCGAGAAGAAGAGCCGGTGCGGCCAACCCATGCCTATGGCCAAGCCAAACGGGACATGGAGTTGCAGGCTTTGGCGCGGGGGCAGGAGCTGGGCGTGCCGGTCTGTGCCCTGCGCATCGGCAATATCGCCGGGTTGGATGCTATTCTGGGCGGCTGGCGACCGGGATTCGCTTTGGATTGTTTTCCCAACGGCCAGAGCCCGCGACGCAGTTATATCGGAGTGCGCACACTGGCACAGGTTCTGGCAGCCCTGCTGCGGACCCCGCGTTTGCCGCCCATCGTCAATCTGGCGCAGCCGGGGACGATCGACATGGGGGATCTGTTGCGCGCGGCGGGTCGGGAATTTGCGTTGCAACCGGCCTCAGAACGGGCCATTCCAGAGGTGGCGTTTGACCTGACCTTGTTGCAGAAAGCCCTCTCACAGAAAGATATGCCTGCCACAGCGGATGCCGCTTGTCTGGCAAGGGAATGGGCCGTACTAGAACCGGATTTTCACGCCCTGCATTTGGAAGGTTCTGAACGCCCATGACCTGGCGCAAACGATTTTTTGATCTTTTCTTCGTCACGCTGCTGATCGTTATTCTGGGGCCAATTCTGCTGGCTCTGCTTTTGTGGCTGTTGCTGAAAGAGGGCCGGCCGGTGTTCTACCTGGCAGAACGCATGACCACGCCAACCCGCGGCTTCCGCTTGTGGAAACTCAGGACGATGACGGTGGTGGAGGATGATACCGGGGTCTCGGGCGGCGACAAGACGGCGCGCATCACCAAGACCGGCGCCTGGCTGCGCTCTAAGCGGCTGGATGAATTCCCACAGCTGTGGAATATCCTCAGGGGCGATCTCTCCTTTGTGGGGCCGCGTCCGCCACTGCGTCAATATGTCGAAGCCTATCCGGAGATCTACGAGGCGGTGCTGAAATCGCGCCCCGGTGTCACCGGCCTGGGCTCGATCGTCTATCACAAACATGAGGCGGCGCTGCTGCGGCGCTGCGCCAGTGCCAAGGCAACCGATGCGGTCTATTCCCGGATCTGCATTCCGGCCAAGGCGCGCCTGGATCTGATCTATCAGCGGCACCAAAGCATGTGCTTCGATCTTGATCTGGTGTTTCAGACCATCGGCAATATCTTTCGGCGCTCCTGAACCGGAGGGAAGGGGCGGCCGCAATGGCGGGGTGGGTTTCCCTTCTTTCTGGCCTTCTTTCTGGCCGGGCTTTTTTTGGGGGGGGCGAAAGGATACAAATTTGTGCGTTTTTCGGTTTTTAGAAGAAACGGCGGGTTTTCGCTAAGCTTATATTTGTGTTAGGAAACGGAAGTGAGTACTACTGAGACTCAAATAAATTTTGAAACTCTAAATGTGCGATGGTCACGAGGTCTTGGGGCATGGCACTTTTTTATACCGATTATGCGCAGGCCCAGTGTTTTCCGGGACTTGATGCGATAGGCATGCGTCTGATCTTTGCAGGGTTGGCGGGCGGTAACGCGGTGAATAAGTGAAGTAGTTGAGTGCCGGGGCACAGGATATGTTTGATTTAATCAGTCGGCTTTCAAGAAAACAAAAATCCTATGTCTTTCTGACGCTGGATGCGCTGCTCTGTCCTTTGGCACTGTTTTTTACCTTTGTAGTACAACCTCTGCCAGATCCAGCGCTGCAGACCCTGGCCCTGATGGTGCCTGTCCTGCCCTACGCGGTTTTGGTGATGGCGGGCACCTCGGTCTGGTTGGGATTGTACCGGGTTAAACTCAACGCTTATGAGCGTCACGCGATGATGCTGACGGCGCTGGTGGCTGTGTTGACGGCGACGGTTCTGGCCCTGCTCACCTATATGGTGGGGCCGGATTTGCCGCCGGGCACCTATGTGGTCTTTGGGTTGTTCTATTTCGTCTTTATGGCGCTGGCGCGGGCGATCATGCTGCAGCTGACGTTGGTGATTTATCGCCGGATGCAGCCGCGCTGTCGGGTGCTGATTTATGGCGCCGGTGCTACGGGCACGCAACTGGCCCAGGCGCTGAAATCCCATGATGGCATCGATCCGGTGGCTTTTGTTGATGACAATACCTCTTTGCAGGGGGCGACCCTGCTGGGGCTGCCGGTCCACACGCCGACGGATATCGCCGAGATCGTCGCCAACCGTGGAATCAGACGGGTGCTCTTGGCAATGCCGTCGCAAAGCGTCGCAAAACAGGCTCAGATCACCCGTCGCCTGCAGGCGCTGGACCTTGAGGTTCAGGTGTTGCCTTCCTTTGCCCAACTGATTGGCGAAGAGGCGCTGGTAGATAAGCTGACACCCGCTTCAGCGCAGAGCTTCCTGGGGCGGGATACGCGAGATGTGCCCTTGAATGCGGCCAGCCAGTCTTATCAGGACCGGGTGGTGCTGGTCTCGGGGGCTGGGGGATCGATCGGGTCCGAACTTTGCCGTCAGGTCCTGGCCTGCCATCCCACCAAACTGGTGCTCTACGAGCTCTCCGAGCTGGCGCTTTATACTATCCATCAGGAATTGTTCCCACTGGGCCAGGAACTTGGAATCGAGGTGGTGCCAGTGCTGGGGTCGGTGACTGACCCACGCCAGGTCCGTATGGTGCTGGAGCGGCATCAGATCCAGGTGGTCCTGCATGCGGCCGCCTATAAACATGTGCCCCTGGTCGAGGCCAATCCCCTGCCTGGGCTGGCCAACAATGCCTTTGGCACCCAGACACTGGCGCGGCTTTCCGCCCGTGCGGGCGTGGAGCGCTTTATTCTGATCTCCTCGGACAAAGCGGTGCGCCCGACCAATGTGATGGGGGCCTCCAAGCGCATGGCGGAACTTATTGTGCAGGATCTGGCTTCGCGCAATTCCAGGACCATCTTCACCATGGTGCGTTTTGGCAATGTGCTGGGGTCCTCCGGCTCTGTGGTGCCGCTGTTTCAGGATCAGATCAGCCGGGGCGGGCCGGTGACGGTGACCGACCCGCGGGTCAAACGCTATTTCATGACCACCCACGAGGCAGTGCAACTGGTGTTGCAGGCTGGTGCCGAAGCCCAGGGCGGCGAGGTCTTTGTCCTGGATATGGGTAAGCCGGTTTCTATCCTGCATTTGGCGCGCCAAGTGATCGAAAGCGCAGGCTATAGCCTGCGGGATGAAGACACCCCGGATGGGGACATCGCGATCGAAATCATTGGCCTCAGGCCAGGTGAGAAGATGGAAGAAGAGCTGACGCTGAGCGCCAACCTGACCCCGACCCACAACCCCAAGATTTTCTGCGCCCGAGAGGCGGTGCTGTCGGAAATTGAGGTGGCAGCCCTGATGCGAGAACTGCGCCAGGCGGTGGCCAGCGGTGATGAAGTGGGGGTTCGAACTTTGATCGCTCGCTGGATCGAGGGCGGCGGAGAAGACACGATCGGGGCGCGAAAGACCTCCTGATCCATTGAAATGTTTGTCTCTTTCATGCTTTAACGGTATGCAGCGTATGGCAGTAAGGGCAGTGGATTCCCCGGTGAATATGATTTCGAAATTTTCCGCGCGGTTGGCGCTTGCGGGCTGGATTGCTGCGGTGACCTGTATAGGGGCGGCGCCGGCTTTGGCGCAATCGGAGCCTTTTGCTACTCAAAGTACCGCCAGCGCTGAGGAGGCGCCGCGCTTCAAGCGCATTCCGGCGCCGAGCCTGAATTTCTACGGCACCTCCGGGCTGATTGATATGCCCAGTGCTGAAATGCAGCCCGATGGTCAATGGAACACCACTGTGTCCTGGTTTGCAGGCCAAAGCCGCTACAATATGACATTCCAGGCACTGCCCTGGCTCTCGGCCACCTTTCGCTACAATGGTATCCAGACCAACGGAACTCCGATTGACGGCTTTAACACCTATTACGACCGCGGCTTTGATGTGCGGGCCCGCCTCTGGAAAGAGGGACGCTGGCGTCCTGCTGTGACGGTGGGGTTGCAGGATTTTGCCGGCACCGGCATCTATGCGAGCGAATATATTGTTGCGACCAAGGGCTTTGATACACCTGCGCTGACGGCGCGGGGGGGACCCGGACGGCTGAAGGTGACAGCTGGGCTGGGCTGGGGGAGACTGGCCACCCACGGGGCAATTGGCAATATCGGTGGAGTGCGGCCTGGCTTTGTTGCTGGATCTTCAGGTGGCGAGCTGTCTATTGACCAGTGGTTTCGCGGCGATTTCGCCCCTTTTGCAGGTCTTGAATGGCAGGTTGATGACCGCTGGGGGCTAAAGGCGGAATATTCCTCGGATGCCTATGTAACAGAAACCGGCGGCCCGGATGTTTTTGAACGCGAGTCCTCTCTCAACTTTGGGGTGGAATACGAGTGGACGCCTCGCACCCGGCTGGGCCTCTATTACCTCTATGGCTCGGAAATCGGGCTGAGCGCGCAGTTCCAGCTGAACCCGAAATACTCGCCAACCCCGATGATGGTGCCCGCGCCGATACCCGTGTCGCCCCGCAGCAATTGGGCACCGGACCCGAGCGACTGGAGCCAAGACTGGGCCAGAAGCGAGGCCACGGTGCTGAAGATCCGCGACCAGCTTGCCGAAGCGCTGCGCCAAGATGGGCTGATTCTGGAAAGCCTGGATATCAATGGGACCAGCGCCGAAATACGGTTCCGCAATACCCGCTACCGCTCCTATATGCTGGCGGTGGGTCGCGCCGCGCGGGCGGCATCGCGGACTCTGCCGGCCTCGGTCGAGACCTTTCGACTGGTGCCTGTGCGCACCGGTATGGGCCTGTCCAGCACGGTGCTGCGGCGTTCGGACCTAGAGGCGCTGGAGTTTGCCCCCGATAGCACCGCGGCGATATTGGCGGTGACCGGTTTCACCGACGCGCGCCCGCTGTCCGATCAGGCGCTGCAATCGGGTGATCTTTATCCGGCCTTCGCGACCTCGATCAGCCCCTATTCGGCACCGGCCTATTTCGATCCGGATCGCCCGTTCCGGCTGGATGTCGGTCTTGATTTCGCCGCCAGCTACGCGCCGGCGCCGGGCTGGATCTTTGCCGGTGCCATCCGTCAACGCCTGGTCGGCAATGTCAAAGATGGGCGCGCCTCGAATTCAGCCTTGCCGCATGTGCGCACCGATCAGGTGGAATATGCGCAGTTTGGCACCACCCTGGAAAACCTTTATCTGGCGCGCAGCTGGAAACCGGGCGAAAATCTCTATGCCCGCGCCACGGTTGGTTATTTTGAGAGCATGTATGGCGGCCTCTCGAGTGAACTGCTGTGGAAGCCGGTGTCGAGCCGCTTGGCACTGGGGGTCGAGGGCAACTATGTCATTCAGCGTGACTTCGATCAGCGCCTGGGCTTTCGCGACTATAAAACGTTTACCGGACATGCCTCGGCCTATTACCAACTGAACAATGGCTTTCACGCGCAGGTCGATGTGGGCCGGTATCTGGCCGGCGATTATGGCGCCACCTTCAGTATTGATCGGGTGTTCGCCAATGGCTGGTCGGTGGGCGGCTTTTTCACCAAGACCGATGTCTCGGCGGAAGATTTCGGCGAAGGCTCGTTTGACAAGGGCTTTCGCTTCCGGATTCCGCTGGATTGGATGCTGGGACGCCCCAGCCGCAACGCCTTTGGCACGACCATACGTCCGGTGCAGCGCGATGGGGGGCAGCGGGTGGTGGTGCCGGGACGGCTTTATGGAAAAATCCGCGATGCGCATCGCGCCAGCCTGGAACAGCAAGGGGCAACGTTTTGGGAATGAGATTGCATCTGGCAAGACTGACGGCGCTGAGCGTCATGATCCTGGTTGGCGGTTGTAGCCGGGGACCAGAGAAAGCCCCGCTTGAGGTTGAGGTGGCGCAGGCCGTGGGGCAGAAGGTCGCCGCCCTGCGCAACCGCTCTGAGGAGGTGCGTCCGCCGCCGACCCGAGCTCAGCTCGACACTGTCAAAAGCCCCTATATCGAGGTGACGCTAGAGCGCCACGATCTGCTGGCCTATCTGCGCCAAGAGGCGGTGCGTCGCGATGGCGACCCCGGCCAGATCGTGGTCTGGCGCACCGATGACAATGTCACTCTGGCGCTGCGCAATGGTGTATTGATTGCCACCCGCGGTCTTGGCGATGATCTTCTATCGGCCTCGGCGCTGGTTGGAAATGGTGCCAGTGGACCGCAGCGCGGTGGGGCGCGGAGTTATCATATTCGCGGGGTGGACAATGAATCCCGCAGCCTCAACCTGGCCTGTGACTTGCAGGATCTGGGTGCCGAGACGATAGAGATTGTCGCGCTCAGCTATGCCACCCGGCATCTGCAGCAGCGGTGCGAAGGCGGTGAGGGCGCCGAGGCTGGCGTGGTGGTG
>Ga0105356_10001512_pt1 | contig 23083 bp, 19 predicted proteins | sample GOMGulsemesocosm_3_FD_83502 | JGI IMG/M metagenome (GOLD analysis project Ga0105356, IMG submission 83502) | Methane-oxidizing microbial communities from mesocosms in the Gulf of Mexico - GOM9D Gulf of Mexico | ecosystem: Environmental > Aquatic > Marine > Cold seeps | place: Gulf of Mexico... | reverse complement strand
TGAAAATGTGGAAATAAAAGAACAAAGAATTTCTGATACCAAAATGAATTTACTAGTAGAAGTGCAAGAAGCATCTACTGGAAGTTTAACCTTAGGTGGTGGATATGGTTCTTATGATGGAATGTTAATTAATGCTTCAATTTCAGATAAGAATATCTTTGGTTCTGGCCTTAGTTTAGGTTTTTCAGTTGATTTATCCAAGAAGAAAAATAATTATACTGTTTCTTTAAAAAATCCAGCCATTAATGACAGTAAATACAATGGAGAAGTTAAAGTTTATAATAATGAAAGAGAATATGATTATACTAATTATGATTTAGAAACAGAAACAAGAGGTATTTCTTTAGGTTTTGGGAAAAGCTTTTTTAGACATATGTATGCAGGTTTAAAATATAAATTTGAAATGGTATATGAAAAATATGATTATAAAACTGCTTATACAGGAACAGAAGCTGATAAAAAGAAAGACCAAGATTACAATATCTCTTCTTTTACTCCTTATCTCTCATATGATAACACAGATGATTATTATGTTCCAAGAGAAGGGTTTAAATCTGGAGCTTCCTACGAAGTTGCTGGAATCGGTGGAGATGCTAAATTTCATAAAGCTGTTACTTATTTAAAGTACTTTTATGGGTTTAGAGATATTATAGATTATGATGCAATTTTTAGATATAAAACAAAAGTTGGAGTTTTATTTAATAAGGGATTTATTACAGAAGGACAATCATTTTATCTTGGAGGGCCTAGCTCTTTAAGAGGATTTGAATCTTATGCTTTTGGCCCTGAAGACAGCGACAGTGATGATCCGTATAAAAGAACATTCACCAATGCCGTTGAACTTAGTTTTCCTTTAATTGAAAGTGCTAAAATGAGATGGGGACTTTTTTATGACTATGGAATGATAGGAAAAGACAGTTTCTCTGAAATTAAACGTTCGGGTACGGGTGCTTTAGTTGAGTGGATTTCACCTGTTGGACCATTACAGTTTATTTTCTCTAAAGCAATAGATGCAGAAGCTGGGGATAATACATCAAGCTTTGAATTTTCATTGGGAACAAATTTTTAAGGCATAATATGAGTATTAATATAAAAAAAAGATTAACAAATACGCAGGCATTAACACTAATACAAGATACACCTCTTCTTGAATTAGGTGAAATGGCAAGTGCTAAAAAATTAGAAAAACATCCTTTAGGTGTTACTACTTTTGTAGTTGATAGAAATATCAACTACACCAATGTATGTTGGGTTGATTGTAAGTTTTGTGCTTTTTATAGGCATGGGAAAGATGAAGATTCTTATGTCTTAAAATTCTCGCAAATTGATGAGAAAATTGAAGAACTATTAGAAATTGGTGGTACTCAAATCTTAATGCAAGGTGGTGTTCATCCTAAATTAAAAATTGAGTATTATGAAGAACTTGTTTCTCATATTCATACTAAGTTTCCTCAAATCACTTTGCATTCTTTTTCAGCAATAGAAATCGTTTATATTGCAAAGGTTTCAAAGATCACTATTTTAGAAGTTTTAAAACGTTTACAAAAAAAAGGTTTAAGTTCAATTCCAGGGGCTGGGGCTGAAATTTTAAGTGATCGAGTAAGAGATATTATTGCTCCTAAGAAAATGGACTCTAAAAAATGGATTGAGGTGCACAGATTAGCTCACTCAATTGGTATGAAAACAACAGCTACTATGATGTATGGTACCGTTGAAACCGATGAAGAAATCATTGAACACTGGGAAATGTTGAGAGAATTACAAGATGAGACAGGTGGTTTTAGAGCTTTTATTATGTGGTCTTACCAAAATCAAAATACTAAATTAGCAGAAGAGTTACCAGATATTAAACCTCAAAGTTCAAACAGGTATTTAAGACTATTAGCTGTTGCACGACTTTATTTAGACAATTTTGATAATTTACAAAGCTCTTGGGTAACTCAAGGCTCATACATAGGACAAATGGCATTAAAGTTTGGTGCAAACGATTTAGGTAGTACTATGATGGAAGAAAACGTGGTTGCAGCTGCAGGTGCTAGTAATTGCATGAATCAAGATGATATGATTGAACTAATCAATGATATTGGTGAAAAACCTGCAAAAAGAAATACGGCCTATAAAACACTGGAACGATTTTATTAAGAAATGAAAAAATATCTGTTTGCGTGTTTATTTATCAAAGGAATATTAATGAGTTCAACGATTGAACATATAGAATACAAAAATATACAAATACCAATTATCTATGAAAAAGATGTTTTGCCAACTTTTAATCTGCAATTGGTTTTTAAAAACTCAGGTGCAATTAAAAATACTATTGCTGGCCTTGCTAGTATCTCTTCAAAGATACTAAATGAGGGTACAAAAAGCAAAGGAAGTGTTAAATTTTTTGAAGATTTAGAAAATAAAGCTATTTCTTTACACGTAAGTCCTGGTTTTGAAACACTTGTTATTGAACTTGGCTCTTTAAAATCTGAATATAAAGAAGCACTTTATTTTTTAAGTTCTTTACTTAAAGACCCTAATTATTCAGATAAGGTTTTAAATAAAGTAAAAACTTTACAAATCGGAGCTTTAAAATCAAAAGAAAATGATTTTGATTATACAGCAAGTGTTGAACTAAATAAACTAATGTTTAAAAATACAGTATTAGAAAATCCAAGTGCAGGTACGAGTGAAAGTATTAAGTCTATTAAAATAGAAGATGTTAAAAAGTTTATTAAAGATGCTTTTTCTCTAGAAAATTTAATAATTGTTGTCGGTGGAGATATTCCATTGGAAGACATAAAAAAAGATATGCTATCTATTTTAAAAGAATTAAGTAAAAAAACAAATAGCAAATTAGAACATATAGAGGTTGTTTCAAAAGTTAAAAAACAAACACTGTATAAAGAAACAAAACAAGCCTATATTTATTTTGGATCTGCTTTTAATGCTAAGTTTGATGATGAAAATAATTATATGGCAAAAGTAGCTTCCTTTATTTTGGGCGGTTCTGGTTTTGGTTCCAGACTTATGGAAGAAATTAGAGTTAAACGGGGCCTTGCCTACAGTGCATATGGACATATAGCTATTAATCAATCCCATGCTTATTTCTCTGGATATTTGCAAACAAAAACAAACAATGCAAAAGAAGCAAAAAATTTGGTTGTTTCTATTGTAGATGAGTTTGTAAAAAAAGGTGTTACTAAAGAAGAACTAGAAGCTGCTAAGAACTTTTTAAGTGGTAGTGAACCTTTAAGAGTAGAAACACTTTCACAAAGACTTTCTCGTTCTTTTCATCTATATTACAAAGGTTTGGATCAAGATTATTCAAAAAAAGAGCTGGAACTTATTGAAAACTTAAGTTTAGATAACTTGAATACTTATATTAAAAAACACAAAGAGATTAAAAAACTTTTCTTCTCTATTGTTACTCAAAAAGAAAAACAAAACTCTTAAGGATTTTGTTTTTTTCTTCCTAGGAAAGTTCTAAATACGATTAATATTTTAGTTGTATTTAGATATTATTTTAAAAGTAAAAATTAAAGGATTATATTGTTAAGATTTGCCACTAGTCCAAAAGGTGACATGAATATTGGAAACTTGAGAGTAGCTATATTTAACTATATTGTTTCAAAACAAAAAAACGAAGATTTATTAATTAGAATTGATGATACAAATAAAGAAATCAATATTGAAGGTAAAGACAAAGAGATTCTTCAATTATTAAGTCTTTTTTCTATTGAATATTCACAAATAGTTTATCAAAGTGAAAATTTAAAATACCATCAGCGTATGGCCATGCAATTATTAACCAAGAAAGAAGCTTTTTCTTGTTTTTGTTCAGATGATAAATTACAAGAATTAAAAGACGAAGCAAAAAGTGCTTGCAAACCTTATTTATATGATGGTTTTTGCGCCACATTATCAGAAGAAACAGTTTTTAACTGCAATGCTGCTTTTACAGTACGAATTAAAGCACCTAAAAAAGATATTTCCTTTAAAGATGAACTAAAAGGAGATTTTACGTACAAAGCTTGTGATATTAATTCTTCTATTATTTTAAAACATGATAAAACAGCTACAGATACCTATGCTTGTGCTGTTGATGATATGTTGTATGATATTTCTACTGTTATTAGAGAAGAAAATCATTTCTTAGATACGGTTAATCAAATTAGTATGAGGCATGCCCTATCCTATGAGAAAGAAATTTCTTATATTCATTTACCTACTATTTTAAATGCAAGTACAAATGAAAGTATCTCTTTTGATGATGCAGAACTTTCTATTTCATATTTAGTAGCAGAAGGGTTTTTACCCTCTGCAATTGCAAATTATTTAGTACTTCTTTCTTGTGAAACGCCAAAAGAGATTTTTTCACTTGAAGAAGCTATTGAATGGCTTGATATTAAAAAAATATCGAAAAAAACTGCAGTATTTGATATAAATAAATTACGTCTTATTAACAAAGCACACTTAGCAAACCTTGATGATTTAAGATTATCAAAAATCATTGGTTTTGCAGATAAAAATATAGGAAAACTTTCAAAACTTTATTTAGATGAAATAAGCACTGTAAAAGAATTGAAAAACAAGTTAAGCACTATTTTTTCCTCTAAAAGTACATGCGAAGGTTTTGAAGATGAGTTTAAACTCTTAAAAGAATGCTTGATAAAAGCACCCTATTTTGATGATTATACTGCCTTTACAGAATATATAATTACTAAAACGTCATTAAGTGAAAATATTTTAAGAACTCCTTTGCTATTTCTTCTTACAGGTGAGAGTACAGGTCCTGAAATATCTAAAATCTACCCACTAATCAAAAATTATTTAGGAGAAATTATAAAATGATAGATGCTTTACTACAATCAACTTTTATTGTTATTATTGGGATTATTACACTTTATAAGTGGATAATTATTATCTCATCTTTATTGTCTTGGGTTAAGCCCGATCCTTATAACCCAATAGTTCAAATGTTAAGTAGGCTTACAGAACCTGCTTATGCATTTATAAAAAGGTTTGTTCCTACTGTTTTTGGAGGCATGGATTTAGCACCTATAATTGTTATCTTTGCATTGATATTTCTTGAAACCTTTCTTTCTAGAATCTTCATAGGAATGTAAAATGGTTTTTAAGCTGTTTTTAGTTTTTGTTTTTTTGAATCTTTCTTTGTATTCAAAAGACATTACACTATCATGGCTTAAAAGTAAACCAAAGACTTACGCCAGAGATTTTTACATTTGGCAATACTTAAAACAAACAAATATCTCTTCTTCCAATGCCAGTGAAGCTTTTAAATTAGTGCATGTAAAAAATAAAAAAATTCTTTTCGCTTATTCTTCTCACAATAACAATCCTGAAATTAATCAAAAAACTTCTTGTTTGAAAAAAACCTTGACAAGCCTAGTTAAGAGCTCACCTTTTTGCATAAAAGAAGCGCTTAGCATTAATAAAGCTTCAAGACTGACGTTTGAACAAAGAAAGACAGTGATTTTAAAAAGTAAAAAGAAGTATCCAAAGTATGCCTCAAAACTTGAACTTTTAAACACTAAAAACTTTAAAAAGATTACTTCTAAACTAAGTGCAAAAGATTTCGTTTGGCTATTTTCAAGAGTTTCTTCCACTTTTAGAATTAATAAACTTAATTTATCCTATTCTAAAACATTCCTTGATAAAATTAAATATCAAAAAGGGTTTTCTTCTTTCCTTAAATTAATTATTACTAATAATTTAATGAAGAAAGCACAAAAATCACTTTTATATATCAATAGTGCAAAACTTTCTTCACAAGATAATTTTTTTCTAGCTATCAATGCCCTATCTTTTGATAAAAGAAAAAAAGCAATGGTTTTTTTAACCCAAGCAGGCAAAAAAACGAAGTCTTCTAAAATGCTTAGTAAAATATTGTTTTGGAAATATATGGCAAGTAATAAGAGGATATATATCAAAAACTTACTAAAGATTGATACCTTTAATCTTTATACGCTTTTTGCTCATGATTATTATCAAAAAAAGCTCAATAATATTGTTTATTCTATAAAAAGAGAAAAAAATACTCTTACTACATTTAATGAAGAAGATCAATTTGCTTGGATAAAAGTATTACGAGATACCAAAAAAATGAATAATACTAAGCTTTTTAAATATCAAAAAGTTTTTTCTTCTAGTAAACATTTGGCTCATTTTGCTTATGTTAAAAACAGACATGAGAATTATTCACAGAATTATTTTATTAATCCCTATAAAAATATCATTAAAGATTTTCCTCTAAAAAGACAAAATTTAATTAATGCAATTGCACGTCAAGAAAGTAGGTTTATCCCCTCTTCTATCTCAACAGCCTATGCAATGGGCGTGATGCAAATCATGCCTTTTTTGTCAAAAGCTATAGCAAAACAAAAAAAAGAAGACTATGATATTTTCACTATGTTTAATGCAAAAAAATCCATTCTCTATGCCCATAAGCACCTTAACTATTTGGAAAGAGTATTTAAGAATCCCTTGTTAATTGCTTATGCGTATAATGGAGGGAGTGGATTTACAAGATCTATGTTTAGAAAAGGTTTGTTTATAAAAAATGGACAGTATGAGCCTTATTTAAGTATGGAAAAAGTACCTTACTTAGAAACAAGAGAATACGCTAAAAAAGTTTTAAGTAATTATATTGTGTATACAAGCAAGAATAAAAAAAGAATCACAGTAGCGTCAATGTTAAGAAATGTGAGTACACATGCAAGAGCTTCAATTAAGAAATGAAATTGAAGCTTTTTTGTAATTTTCATCTCGTAATTCTAAAAGGATTGATGCAGTACTTTTATTTTTTTTAAAAGAAACATAATAATATTTTGCCCAAGCATTTTTTAAAGATATGTTTTCATATAATTTTGAATCTTTGTTTACTTCTTTTATTTTGTCATAAGAAATATTGTTTAAAGTTAAAGCATAATCACTTAATTTATCTTCTTGTGAGTAAATACCAATAACAAAGTTATAATAATTGTCATCGTATTTTTCATCTGCTTTGTTCAAAAAAGTAGCGTAAAAAATTGTTTTAACTTCATCATTATAAACAATATCCGCTTTTTTACTGTACATAACGGCTTGAGTGTAGGCAATATCTTTATTAAAATGTTTTAATGCTCTGTATGATGTACAGGCATTTAATAGAAATATTAAGAAAATAGGCAAAAGTATTTTTTTCATATAGGGTCCGTAATAATTTGATTTTGATGTTAAAGTTTTGCAGTTTACAGTAAAAGTACTTTATAAAGATTGAAGTTAACTTTAATCATTTCCCTTAAAGAACTATCCGTAAATATATGCTAATTTTTATTTGAAATTAACATTAATTTTGATAAAATCGCGTATGAATAATACAAAAAATAAACTTCTTGTGGCTTTTACAGGCCCTTCAAATAGTGGCAAAACCAGTCTAATTGTTAAAATATCCAATATTTTACAAGATGAAGGATTTAAAGTCTGTATTATAAAACATGATCCTAAAGATAAAGCTATTTTTGATTACAAAGGCAAGGATTCAGATAAGTTTTCTCAAACAGGCGCAAATGTTGCTGTTGTCTCTCCTAATCGAACGACAGTTTTGAAGAAAAACACTTCGAGTATAGATGAAATGTGTGAGATGTTTGGAGACTTTGATTATTTACTGGTTGAAGGCTTAAAAACCCTAGACCTACCACGTATTGCAATTTTTAGAAATAAACTTGATGATAAATACTTTCAGTTTTCTAATGCAATTGCACATGATGATACAATTAAAGATTCCTCTATACCTTCTCAATTGGACAGTCTAGACTTAAACAATCCAGAACAAATTATTGACTGGATAAATACTAATGCAAAAAGAGTAAAAAAATGAATGATATATTAAATGCAATAAAACAAAGTGCTGTTGAAATTAAAGAGTTAATTGAAACAGGTGATACTGGAAAAAGTGAAAATCAAAATGCTACAGGAGATACTCAATTAAAACTTGATATTGCTTGTGATGTTATTTTGGAAAAACTTTTTGCAAAAGTACCTTCTATAAAAGCCATTGTTTCAGAAGAACAAGAAGAAATCATAGAACTCAACAAAGATGGTAAGTATTTAATCGCTTATGATCCTTTAGATGGTTCTTCTTTGGTAGATGTAAATTTATCTGTGGGATCAATTTTTGGAATATATGAAAATGATTTTACTGGAAATAATATTGTAGCATCTGTATATGTAGTATTTGGGCCCAGAGTTGAAATGGTAGTTGCACAAGATGATGTAAAATTGTATCGTTTATTAAAAGGTAAATTTGAATTTATTCAAAACATTGTTTTAAAAGAAAAAGGAAACTTGAATGCTCCTGGAAGTACTCAAAACTGTTGGTCTGCACATCACAAAGCTATGATAGATGATATCTTTAATGATGGTTACAGATTAAGATATTCAGGTGGAATGGTTCCTGATTTACATCAAATTTTATTAAAAGGTGGAGGTTTGTTCTCTTATCCAGGTACGAGCGATAAACCAAAAGGAAAATTAAGACAGTTATTTGAAGTTTTCCCTTTTGCTTTTACTTATGAAAAAGCGGGAGGACAAGCAAGTGATGGTTTTAAAAGACTCTTAGAAATTAAAACGACTCATATTCATGATACGAGTCCTTGTTTTTTTGGTTCAAACAGTGAAGTAAACAGAGTTCTTAAAGTATACAAAGAACATGCATAATCCCATAGAAAAAGACAATTGGCAAGAAAAACTTGCTGTACAGATAAAAGAACTTAAAGCATGTCAACAGGAGAAAAATCTTAACTCCTGTCACCCCTGTGATAAATTTTTTGAATGTGAAATACGAAGAAAATATGTAAAAGCTGTTTATGAGTCGATGAATAAAGGCTCAAGTGGCGGATTTGAATTTTAAAGGTAAAAAATGAATAACGATTGTAAAAATGTATATATAACTACCCCTATTTATTATGTAAACGACGTGGCACACATTGGACATGCATACACAACTATAATTGCAGATATGTTAGCAAGACACTCAAGATTAACGGGTTCTAATACATATTTTTTAACTGGTACGGATGAACATGGACAAAAAATAGCGCACAGTGCTGAAGCAAGAGATAAAACTCCTATGGAATATGCTACTGAAGTTTCTTCAAAATTTAAGAATTTATGGGATGGTTTTGATATTACATATGATAAATTCATTAGAACTACTGATGAAGATCATAAAGCAGGTGTTCAAAAAGCATTTTTAAGTATGCATGAAAAAGGTGATATTTATAAAGGGGATTATGAAGGTTATTATTGTGTATCTTGTGAAACATTTTTTACGGACAAACAATTAATTGATGATGAATTTTGCCCTGATTGTGGAAAACCAACAACTATTGTGAAAGAAGAAAGTTATTTCTTTAAATTATCTGCGTATGAAGACAGATTAATAAAATGGTATGAAGAAAATGAAGATTGCATTTTACCACGTTCTAAAAAGAATGAAGTTATTAATTTTGTTAAAAGTGGATTAAGAGATTTATCTATTTCAAGAACATCATTTGACTGGGGTGTTAAATTACCGCTTGAATTAAATGAACCAAAACATGTAATGTACGTATGGTTGGACGCTTTAATGAACTATATCACTGCTTTAGGTTATGGAAATGATGATAAGAATATGCATCACTGGCCAGCTAGCATTCATTTAGTTGGAAAAGATATTTTAAGATTCCATGCTGTTTATTGGCCTGCATTTTTAATGTCTTTAGGTTTACCTTTACCTAAGCATATTGCTGCTCATGGTTGGTGGACAAGAGATGGTGAAAAAATGTCAAAATCAAAAGGTAATGTTGTTGATCCAAAAGAAATAGCAGATGCTTATGGATTAGATGCATTTAGATATTTCATGTTAAGAGAAGTTCCTTTTGGTCAAGATGGTGATTTTTCACAAAGAGCTTTAATGGACAGAATTAATTCTGATTTAGGAAATGATCTTGGAAATTTACTTAATAGAATTATTGGTATGAGTGGAAAATATTTTGATTTTAAAGTAACATCTAAAGATGTTCTTAAATATCATGAAAAAGAATTAACTGAAGTAAATGATATTTTAGAAAATATTGAAGAGTATATTTATAAAATGCAGCTAAATAGATTTCTTGAAGATATTTGGAAAGCCCTTACAGTTGCTAATAAAGCCATTAATGATTATGAGCCATGGAATAAAATGAAAGATGGTAAAACGGATGAAGCAATGGCTCTTGTAGCATTAATTACTAATATTATGGCTAAAGTATCTATTTTGTTATCTTCTGTTATGCCAGAAAAAATTGCTAAAATTGCTGAATCTATTGGCTTAATAATTGATACTAATGCATACAATACTATTTTAAAGAACAAAGAAATATTAGGTGATGTAACCATCACTAAAGTAGAACAATTGTTCCCTCGAATTGAAGAGATTTTATTAAAACAAGCACCAGAAGTTGATGTTACGAAAACTGAAGTTGAGAAAAAAGATATTGTTTTAAGTTCATTGGAAGAATTAGAAGGTGACAATTTAATTACAATTGATACTTTTTTTGCTACGAGTCTTAAAATTGGTACGGTTCTTGAAGCAGTAGAAGTTCCTAAATCAAAAAAACTTTTAAAACTCCAAGTTGATTTGGGAGAAGCAAGACCCAGACAAATACTAGCTGGAATAAAAGAGTTTTATAATGCTTCTTCTTTAGTGGGTTCTCAAGTTTGTGTTGTTGCAAATTTAAAACCTGCTAAATTAATGGGTATGATGTCAGAAGGTATGTTATTAGCTGCACGTGATGAAAATGGTTTGTCCTTAATTCGTCCAGAAGCACCTAAGAAAATCGGAACTAAAATCTCCTAAGGTAAAAGATGAAAATTTCATCCTTAATTGACATAATAGAGGGAGAACTAATTAATTCTCCCTCTGTTTCTTTTTTATACAATATAAAAATTAATGCCAAGAAAGTGAATGAAGGGGATTTGTTTATTGCCAAAAATGCAAAAGATTTATTATTAGCTATTAATAATGGGGCTTTTGCTATTGTTTATGATTTTAATACGGCTGTTCTTGACAATGAAATAGCTTGGATTAAAGTTGCTTCTTATAAAGAAGCACTTATTAAAATTTTTAGATATAAATTATCGACTATTGATCTTAAAGCCTTTTTTTGTGACAGAATTTCCTATGAATTTTTAAATATAAATAAAAGTAAAAACTTTAAATTTATTTCAAATAATCTTGAACACTCAATTAAAATTATTGAAAATATAAAAAACTCTGATACTTTATTTTGTTCGAATGAAGAATTATTGCATAAAATATACCCAAAATATAAAGTATTTTCACAAAATGATTACGGTCTTGATAATCTAATTGTTCACTCTTTATTTGAATGTTCATTTTCCTATAAAAATAATTATTTTAATAAATTCAAACTTGCTTCCTTGTATCTCAAGCCTTTTTTAAATGTTTATGCTTTTTGTAAAAATGATTTTGATTTAAGTAAATTGCAAAGTTTTAATTCGCTAAGAGCTATTTTTTTAGACAAACAATATAACGCTTGTGAACATGGGAAAAGTGATAAGTTCATGCTTGTTCAAAACTCACATGCTTTGATTAAAGAAGAAATTGATTATATTAATAAGATATATTCTTATGGAAAAATTATTTATATCTCTTCTCATTTTATTAATGGATTTCCAAAAGAGTTGTATGTAATTTCGAATTTAAAAAACTTAAAAACTTTTTTGAAAACAAAAGACTTTAATTGTGTATATTTAATTGGATACGATTTTGTTAAAGTTCAAAGAACCTTAACAAAAGTAGAAAAAGAACTAAGTCTTTTTTAATTTTTAGTATATATTTCCAAAAGAGGCGGCAATCTTTCCTATAAGATTAATTTCACCTTCATGAAGGACTTGTTTTGGATAGTCTTTATTATCAGAAATGATATCCAGTTTACCATCTACTCTTTTTTGTATTCTTTTTACGAATAAACCATGCTCTGTTGTAAAGGCATAAATTCCATCTTTAAAAGAAGCATTTTTACTCTTATCAATAAAGATTATATTGTCTGTATTTAATGTGGGTTCCATGGAATCCCCTGTAACATTAATAGCTTCAATATTTTTTAAATTTCCTTGTCCGCCTAGAGTAGATATAAAATAAGGAGGAACGTTTATTGCTTCAAAATTATCTTCACTATCATAAGCACCTCCCCCTGCACTTACATTAATACTTGGAAAATATTTAATCCAGTATTTATCTGTAGAATCCACTAATGAATCAGGGTTTTGACCATAAAGTAGCCAATTAATAGAAATTTTCTTTATTGCACAAAAATCCAGAATATTGGAAAAAGGAATTTTCCCACGATTTTTCATTGTCGCAAAATTGGCTTGAGACAATTGAAGTGCATTTGCAACATCTTTGTCAAATATTTTCCCCATTTTACCATCAGTACTTAGTACATCTTTTAGTTTTTCAATAATTTCACCAGCAATTAACATTTCATACCTTTCTTTCTTTATATTCTAGCATAAAATATTACAAAATGAAATATTTTTTAAATATTTTCTAATTTATACTAATATTTGTAAGATTTAAATTTAAAAGGATAACAAAATGTCAAAAAAAATTATTGAAACAAAAAAGAAATTCTTGAACGTATGCACACTTTTAGATAACTACTTATATGAGATTGGTAACAAAATATTGTAAAAATGTAAAAATAATGTAAATTTACTAAATTTTCTTAATTATTACCCAAAATTAATCTTAATAAAGAAACATTACTATAAAATTAACTTTTATTTTAGGTAACCACGGGAGAGGATATGGAAGTAAATTTAATTAGTGAAGCACTCAAGTTTATGGTGCTTGGTATGGGAATTGTTTTTTCTTTTTTAATAATATTAATTTTTGTTTTAAAAGCACAAGCAAAACTTCTAACCAAATATTTTCCTGCTAAGGAAGTAAAAATAAACAATAAGGTACAAAAACCTACAGTACCTTCTACTACAAAAAAAGTAGCTGCAATAATTGCAGCAGTACAACATCATGAAAATCTTAAAGGAAAATAATGGCTAAAAAATATATTGATGTCATGGATACAACATTTAGAGACGGTTTCCAATCTGTTTTTGGTGGTCGTGTTTTAAAAAAGGATTTTTTTCCTGCTGTTGAAGCTGCATGTGATGCTGGAATTACACACTTCGAATTTGGTGGAGGCGCAAGGTTTCAATCTTTATTCTTTTATTTAAAAGAAAATGCTTTTGATATGATGGATGAGTTTAGAGAAATTGTTGGTCCGGATGCTAATTTACAAACCTTAGCAAGAGGTATTAATACTGTTATGTTAGATACAGGTTCAAGAGAACTTGTGGATATGCATGCAAAACTTTTTGCAAAACATGGCACAACAACTATTAGAAACTTTGATGCCTTAAATGATGTAAATAACTTAGAGTATTCAGCTGCTTGTATTAAAAATCATGGATTAAAACATGAAGTAGTTGTTACTTTAATGGATTTACCTCCTGGATGTACAGGTGCACATGATGTGGCATTTTATGAAAAAACATTACGATCTATCTTAGACAGTGGAATTGCTTATGATTCTATATGTTTTAAAGATGCTTCAGGAACTTCTAGCCCTAATAAAATTTATGAAACCATAAAAATGGCAAGAAAACTTGTAGGAATAGATACACATATAAGACTTCATACCCACGAAACTGCTGGTGTTTCAGTATCTTGTTATCTAGCAGCACTAGATGCAGGAGCAGATGGAATAGATTTAGCCGCCAGCCCCGTTTCAGGCGGAACTTCGCAACCTGATATTCTTACTATGATGCATGCTGTAAAAGGTATGAATTATGATTTAGGTGGTTTAGAAATTGAAAAAATTCTTAAATATGAAGAAGTATTAAAAGATCAATTAAAAGACTATTTTTTACCACCCGAAGCAAGTGCGGTATCTCCTTTAATTCCTTTTTCACCAATGCCTGGTGGTGCTTTAACTGCAAATACTCAAATGATGAGAGATAATGGAACATTAGATCGTTTTCCAGAAGTTATTAAAGCCATGAGAGAAGTAGTAGAAAAAGGTGGTTATGGGACATCAGTAACTCCTGTTTCTCAGTTTTATTGGCAACAAGCTTATGCAAATGTAATGTTTGGACCTTGGAAACAAATTGCTCCTGGTTATGGGAAAATGGTACTTGGTTATTTTGGGAAAACTCCAGTTGAACCAGATGCTAATGTTGTTAAATTTGCAAGTGAAAAACTTAAATTAGAACCAACAAGCAGAAATCCTTTGGATATTGCAGATGAAGATGAAAGAAAAACGCTTAAATTTTGGGAAGGCAGATTAAAAGATGAAAACATTGAAATAAATGAAGAAAATGTTTTCATAGCCGCTGCTTGTGATGAAAAAGGTATATTATTTCTTAAGGGTGAATCTCCTTTAAATGTAAGAAAAAGAGACGATGTTTGTGAAGATGACACAGAATGTACAATAGGAGAAAATAAAACAATGAAAAATGCTAGCGGTAATTATACAGTTGTAGTAGATGGTCAAAAGTTTAATGTAACAGTTGCAGAAGGTAATGCTGATATTCAAATAACTCCAGTTGCCACTGAAGAGACTGCTCATCATACTTTAAGTGCAGATGGTGAATCAATTGATGCTGTAGTAAATGGTTCAGTTTGGAAAGTACTTGTAAAAGTAGGCGATAAAGTAGAAAAAGATCAAACCTTAATGATTCTAGAAGCTATGAAAATGGAAATAGATATAAATTCACCTGTAGCTGGGACTGTAGGACAAATTTTAGTTGCTACGAATGACAGTGTGGATGAAGGTCAATCTTTAGTTGTAATAAACTAGAGGCATGAAGATGAAAAAAAGTTTTATAATTTCAATCTTTATTGTATTTATGACAATGTTTTGCGCAAATGCAGCAAGTACTGCAGTCAGTGAAAATACAATTACTAAAGAATACCAAGCTAAAAGTTTATCCGACCTGATGATGTCTTTTTATCAAACAACAGGTATTAATGCACTATTAAACCCAAAAGATGGTGTTTTAGATGCTCATGGCAAGGAAATGAGTATTTTTGCTCAAAGCTCAGGAAGAATTATAATGGTTCTTATTTGTTTTGTTCTTCTTTATTTAGCAATACAAAAAGGGTTTGAGCCTTTATTACTTGTTCCAATTGGTTTTGGAGGAATATTAGCCAATATTCCTATTGCTGACATTGCAGGTCCATCAGGAATGCTTGGTATTATTTATAATATGGGTATTGGAAATGGATTCTTCCCTCTTCTTATTTTTATGGGAGTTGGAGCAATGACAGATTTTGGACCTTTATTATCAAATCCTAAAACAGCATTACTTGGTGGTGCTGCGCAATTTGGAATTTTTGGTTCACTTGTGGGTGCTGTAGTATTAACACAATATGTTCCAGGAATTGAGTTTACTTTGCAACAAAGTGCTGCTATATCTATTATTGGTGGAGCCGATGGCCCTACTTCTATTTTTATTGCTAATGCGCTTGCACCAGAATTATTAGGTGCAATTGCAGTTGCTGCGTATTCCTACATGGCATTAGTACCTGTTATTCAACCTCCAATTATGAGAGCTTTTACTTCAATAAAAGAGCGAAAAGTCAGAATGAAAGCATCAAGAAAAGTTTCAAAATTAGAAAAAATTATATTTCCTCTTGTTGTACTACTTTTAGCTATCCTAATTCTTCCAGATGCAACACCATTAATTGGTGCTCTTTGTTTTGGAAATTTTGCAAAAGAATCAGGTGTTGTTGATAGACTTTCTGATACAATGCAAAATTCTTTGATAAACGTGGTTACTATTTTCTTAGGATTGGGTGTTGGTTCGAAGTTAGCTTCTGAACAATTCTTGGTTGTTGAAACTATGGGAATTATGGTTATTGGATTAGTTGCTTTCTCTGCTGGGACTATGATGGGTGTTTTAATGGCTAAAGTTATGAATAAATTTAGTTCAAAAGACAATCAAATTAATCCTTTAATTGGAGCTGCTGGTGTATCTGCAGTGCCAATGGCAGCAAGAGTTGTTTCTAAAGAAGGACAAAAATACGATCCATCAAATATATTATTGATGCATGCAATGGGGCCAAATGTTGCTGGAGTTATCGGTTCTGCCGTAGCTGCTGGTGTACTTTTATCAATTTTTAAATAAATAGGAAATAAGAAAAATGTCTGAAATTAAAGACCAATTAGGCCTTGAGCAGGTACAAACAGTTCACAGAAATAGTGATATTGATTTTTTAATTAATCATGCAGTTGAAAATGAAGGAGCAAAAGTTTCTTCAACAGGTGCTTTAATGATAGATACAGGAATATTTACAGGAAGAAGTCCTAAAGACAAATTCTTTGTAAATCAAGATCCTTCAAACAAATATATTGCTTGGGGTGATATTAATAGAGCTGTGTCTAAAGATGTTTATGAAGAGTTGTTTGTAACAACAAAAAAACAATTAAGTAATAAAGAACTATTTGTTACTGACGTTTATTGTGGAGCCTCAAAAGATTCAAAAAAATCTGTTAGGTTTATTACTGAGATTGCATGGCAAGCTAATTTTATACAAAACATGTTTATTATGCCAAAAACCAAAAAAGAACTGGACGAGTTTGAACCAGATTTTACCATTTATAATGCGTGTAAAACGGTTGATATGGCTTATGCTAGTCATGGTATCCACTCTGAAGTATATGTTGTTTTTAATGTTGAAGAAAATACTGCAATTATTGGTGGTACTTGGTATGCTGGTGAGATGAAAAAAGGTGTTTTTTCTATGATGAATTACTGGTTGCCTCTTCAAGGTAAACTTGCTATGCATTGTTCTGCTAATATAGGAGAAGATGGAGATACTGCTTTATTCTTTGGCTTAAGTGGTACGGGAAAAACAACTCTTTCTACTGATCCAAAACGTCAACTAATTGGAGATGATGAGCATGGTTGGGATGATAATGGCGTTTTTAATTTTGAAGGCGGTTGTTATGCAAAAGTAATTAACCTTGATGAAAAAAGTGAACCAGAAATTTTTGCTGCTATTAAAAAAGGTGCTATTTTAGAAAACGTTGTTTCTGATGAAAACGGCCTTGTTGATTACACCAATGGTAGTAAAACAGAAAATACTCGTGTTTCTTATCCTATAAATCATATTGAAAATCACGCACCTGATTTAATGGGTGGACATCCAACAAATATTATCTTTTTATGTGCAGATGCTTTTGGTGTTTTACCTCCAGTTGCAAAATTAAGTAAAAAACAAGCTATGTATTACTTTTTAAGTGGATACACTGCAAAAGTTGCTGGAACCGAAAGAGGTATTACAGAACCAGTTGCAACCTTTTCTTCTTGTTTTGGTGAAGCCTTTTTACCTTTAAACCCTACTGTATATGCTGAGTTATTAGGGAATAAAATAGATAAACATAAGGTGAATGTATATTTAGTTAATACAGGTTGGACTGGTGGCCCTTATGGTGTTGGTTCAAGAATGACAATTAAAAATACAAGAGCTTGTATTAATGGAATTTTAGATGGTTCTATCAATAATTCTGAATTTGAAACGCTTCCTATTTTTAATTTAGAAATTCCTAAAACACTTGATGGTGTTGAAACGATTGTTTTAAACCCAAGGAATACATGGAGTGATAAAGAAGCATATGATGAAATGAGAAAAAAACTTGCAGGAATGTATATGAAAAACTTTAAAAAGTACTTAACTTTAGAGAGTGAATATGACTTTACTTCAGCAGGCCCTCAACTGTAAAAGATAAAAGCCAATAAGTTAAACTTATTGGCTTTTATTATTAAGACCTTGAAGAATAGAGCTTGCTCTATCCTTCTATTTGTATCTCTTCAAATATCTCTAATCCAAAACCATTTAATCCATTGTATGAGTGTTTTCCACCAGAAGTAAGTAGTTTAATTTGTTTTATATTTAAAGCATTTAAAATTTGTGCTCCAATTCCATAATCTTTTTGCGAATCTTTATTAGCAGCACTGTCATTAAGGAAAATCAATACTCCACCTTTTGCCTGTAAAAAATTAATTGATTTTAGCATTGATTGCAGTTTATCATCATGTAAGAATAGTTCTAAATCAGGTATTACTGTATGAAACTTTACATGGGATAACTCTTTTGTTTCACCAAAAACCATTACGGTGTGAATATTATCCAGATGATCTTTAAATTCTTTTTTTATAATGCTTGAGCTAAAAAAAGTACTTTGTAGAGAAGCTATTTCTTCTACTAATGTTTCATGAGATAATCTATATTCTACTAAATCTGATATATACACTTGTTTTAATTCATGTTTAGCAGCAAATATATCTAAATCGTCACGTCTGGCCATTGAGCCATCTTCTTTCATTATTTCACAAATAACAGCTTCTCCATTAAAACCAGCCAATTTACATAAATCAACGCTTCCTTCCGTATGCCCTATTCTAGCCAGAACTCCACCGTCTTTTGCAATTAAGGGAAAGATATGACCCGGTTTAACAAGCTCAGTAGATTTAGATACAGGGTTTGCAAGAATTTTAATAGTATCATCTCTCTCACCTGCTGAAATACCCGTAAGCGCATCTGCTGCATCTACAGAAACAGTAAACGCTGTTTCATAAGAAGATGTATTTGATACAACCATAGGGTTTAATTCTAATTTGTTCGCTGTTTCTTTTGTTACAGAAACACAAATTAAACCTTTTGCATGTGTTGCCATAAAGTTTACTTTTTGAGGAGAACTTAAAGCAGCTGAATAGACTAAATCTCCCTCATTTTCTCTGTCTTCATCATCCAACATGATTACCATGTTACCTTTTCTTATCTCTTCAATTGCTTCTTTTACTCTTGTTAATGCATTCATATTTACTCTTTTATTTAGTCAGTTGTCTTAAATAATAAATTATATTAAAAAATACTTTCTGATCCATTTTATTTATTTTTTAAATTATAGCAGAAATTTTAAAATTTGGCCCCAAAAGTATTGACAATAAAATAATTTTCAACTATAATTTCGGCACTTAAATTTGGGGTATCGCCAAGTGGTAAGGCATCAGCTTTTGGTGCTGACATTCTCAGGTTCGAATCCTGATACCCCATCCATTTAAGGTCTAAAACGTCAAGGTAGTTCAGCTGGCTAGAACGCTGGTCTCATAAGCCGGAGGTCGGGAGTTCAAGTCTCCCTCTTGATACCATTTATAAGTTTTACTTATAAAAAACATTTTGGATGCTGGTGTAGCTCAGTTGGCTAGAGCAGCTGATTTGTAATCAGCAGGTCGTAGGTTCAACTCCTATCACTAGCTCCACTTTTACTAAATTTCTTTAATACATTATTGTATAAAACAGAGTATATTTAAGCCGCGAACTTGAAATATTTATTGTAAACTCTGTTTTATATAAAACTAATAAAACTTTTTTTCTATTTTTCTTAAAACTTTTATCATACTTACTGGTAATGCAAGAGTGTTTAAAAATTCTTATGGATACCATCAATTTTCTTTGAATTGTTAGATAAAGTGAAGTCAATACTACTCAAATTACAGTGATGATTACTAAAGGCGTAAAATTTTCTAATACTTTAGATTTTCACTTAATAAGGATACTCTTATTTATGATTTTGAATATGTTTACGCTCATTTTGAGTTTTTTGTCTTTAATTATTAGATATTTTTATGAGAAAGTGAGAAATGAAGTTTAGTGTACACCTTATTATAAGTATTTACTCTGGTACTTTAAAGGCTACTTATTCTTCAATACTAGATGGAAGTCAAATTCTAATGAATGAAAAAGGATTTTTAATAAGGGTATTAAAAATCAACTAAAATACTTTAATCTTTAAAAGTATCTCTTATTTTTAAAAATTCTGATAATTTATCAAAAAAGATATCTACTAATTTAGGATCAAAATGTTTTGCTCTTTGTTCTTTAAACAGGTCAAATATTTTTTTATCGGGCCAAGCTTCTTTATAACACCTGTCGCTCCCTAAAGCATCAAATACATCTGCAATTGCAGTTATTCTTCCATAAATATGTATATCTTCCCCTTTTAACGCTCTTGGATACCCTGAGCCATCATATTTTTCATGATGTTCATTTGCTACAATAGCAGCTACTTTTAATATTGATTTATTAGAGCCTTTGAGCATATCATAGCCTATACTTGCATGCGTTTTCATAATTACAAGTTCTGATGGCGTGAGTTTCCCTGGTTTATTTAAAATATTATCTGGAATTCCTATTTTCCCAATATCGTGCATAGGACTTGCTTGTTTTAAAATTTCTGCATCTTCTTTTTTGAGTCCATAATATAAAGCGAAAAGTTTTGAGTATTCAGCGACTCTTTTTACATGCATTCCTGTTTCTTGACTTCTTGTTTCTGCAACTGATCCCAGTCTAAAAACAACTTCTTTTTGTGTCTCTTCAATTTCATCAATTAATAGTACGATTTTATTATTTGCTACTTTAAGATTTTTTAAATTTTCATGGGCACGAATTGCAGTAGTTAGGGCTATCTTTAGCTTTTCAGACGTTAATTCTGCTTTTTCTTTATAGTCATTAATTTCATAATCTTTTACAACTTTATAAGGTGGAATATCTGAAGCCTGCCCTGTTCGCAAAATTATTTGTATCAAATGATTATCAAGCTCATTTCGTATCTTTTTACTGACTTCTAATCCAGCATCATCTGTTTCCATAATAACATCAAGTAAAAGTAAAACAACATCAGGATTTTGTTTTACTGCTTCAAGTGTCTCTTTTCCACTATAGGTACTAATAATTTCTAATTCTTTATTTTCATATTCAAATTTTTTTAATACGCTTCTTGTTAATAAATGAACATCTTTTTCATCATCTGCAATTATTATTTTAAAGGTCTCTTTTTTTTCTTTCTTTCCTACGTACGTTTCTTCTTTAAAAAAATCCATCAAATATTCCTTTCACTAAATCTTAATAATAAATTTCACACCCTTATTTTCAATACTATCACAAGAAATACTACCTTTTAATTGTGTCGTAACAATGTTGTATATAATATTAAGTCCCAATCCTGTTCCTCCATTCTTTCTATTTGTAGTAAAAAAAGGATCAAAGATCTTGTTTAGATTCTCTTTTTTTATACCTTTTCCATCGTCTTTATAAACAATATGTATTTTTTCCTTCTCTTGTTTTAAAACTATTGTAATAATTCCAACTTGGTTATCTCTATAGGCATGATTTATAGAGTTTAGAATAAGATTTGTAATAATTTGAGAAACAGCTCCAGGATAAGAATTTAAAAATATTTCTGTTTCTGCTTTAATTATCACTTTTATTTTTGTTTTTTTTAATACAGAACCTATACTTATTAAAATCTCATCAATATAATTCTTAAGTTCAAATTCTCGTTTTTGTTCACTTGTTTGATCTACTGATATTTGTTTAAAACTTTTTATTAAATGATTTGTTCTTTTCAAATTTGAACATATCAAGTTTGCAAGTAGAAGAGAACTCTTGGTATACTCTTTAAAATCATTTTTGGTCATATCTTCATTATCAAATTTTTCCATAATGTCTTTAGTAAGCTCTAAAAAATGACTTGATCCTGTAAGTCCAATACCTATAGGCGTATTTATTTCATGGGCAACACCGGCTACTAAACCACCCAAGCTCGCCATCTTTTCAGATTCTACTAATTTATCTTGAGTTTTTTTTAGATTTTGTAAGGAGACTTCTAATTCATAGTTTGAATCTTCTAGCTCATTTTTCGTAGAATTTAATTCTATAATATTTTCATTTAATTTTTCATTTGTAATTTCTACTGAATGTTTAGCAGTGGATAATTTTTTTGTAAAATATAAAACAATTGTAATTATTATTAAAAAAATAGCTATTATTTTATAAATTATAGAATAATCTACTGCTGTATTTATTTCTGTTTTAATCCATTTTTCATTTATTGCTTCTTTTTGTTTCAAAGAAATAGAAGCAATAACTTTATTTATGATAGATAAAAGTTCAGGATGTGATTCTTTAATCAGCATATGATGGAAAAATTTTTCTTTCGAAAGCCCAACAATTTTTAAATTTTTATAATATTTTTTTATATTGTATACTGTAACCGCTTCATGACCTACAAAAGCATCCGCCTTTCCTTGTGAAACCATTTCTAAGGCTTCTTGTATACTCTTTGTATCTATAACGTTAATCTTGGGGTAGTTTGCTCGTATAAGTATATTTGAGGTAAAACCTTTGGGTAAGGCCAGAGTTTTTCCATTTAGGCCATTAAGACCATTTATAAAAGAAGTCTTTTCATTACTAACTATTGCAAAATTAAATGCAATAAAACTATTGGATACTAAGCCTATGTCTTGAATAGATTTTGTATTAGCAACCCCAGGAATAAAATCTATCTCATTATTTTTGAATTTACTTAAAACATCAAGCCATTTTTTTGTTTTAATATAATTAAAATGAAGTGATGTTTTCTTCTCTAAAATTTTCATATAATCGTTTAAAATTCCATCAAATTCTTTTCCTCCAATAATAGATAAAGGAGGCCAATCGCTTTCAGAAAAGTTTATTATAGGGTTGTTCTTAATAAATAATTTTTCTTTTTTGGTGAAAGTGATTTCCTTATTCAAATAGCTAAAGCGCTTGTATACTTTTTTTATATATGAATAACTGTCTAATCCTCTAAATAAATCTATTCTTGGAATTAGTTTATCTCTTTTTGAGTGCTCAATTAATTTTTCTTCATCAAAATATACTTTAACATATCCAACTTTTCTTGGTATATTGGATACTGCGTAATGACTGTCCTGTAGTGCGTGATTTTTCAATGATTCTTTTGAAGTAGAGGATAACAAATTTTTTTTATTATCAAAAACTTCTAATTTTTTAATATATTCTAGTTTCGATAATTGCTTAAGAATATTATCTATTTTCTTTCTTTCATTTGTAAAAATAAATCTTGAAACCAGAGTAGAAATCAGAGAATTAATTTTTACTTTGGCTTCTATGTCTCTGTGTATATAATTAAAGAAAATA
>Ga0105356_10001510_pt1 | contig 23101 bp, 21 predicted proteins | sample GOMGulsemesocosm_3_FD_83502 | JGI IMG/M metagenome (GOLD analysis project Ga0105356, IMG submission 83502) | Methane-oxidizing microbial communities from mesocosms in the Gulf of Mexico - GOM9D Gulf of Mexico | ecosystem: Environmental > Aquatic > Marine > Cold seeps | place: Gulf of Mexico... | reverse complement strand
TGAATAGGTTCTGCAAGCTCTGTTTGCATTTTTGTTAACACACCTTGGTACTGCATAAAAAGATTTTTGTTATTTTAGTTCTCGTAAAGATAAATAATATATGCCAATCCCTTTAGTAAATTCTGTTGCTTCCTGGTTTTTAAAAAAACGATTCCATCAAATCGAATTGTTTTTAAAATACCCTAATGAAGTCCAAAACGAATTGCTATTAAACCTTATAGATACTGCAAAGGACACCTACATTGGAAAACAATATGATTTTGCATCTATAAAGAATTATAGAACGTTTACAGAACGTATTCCCGTGTCATCTTATGAGGATTTCCAACCTATTATTGAGCGATCTAGACAAGGCGAACAAAATATTTTTTGGCCAACACCAATAAAATGGTTTGCAAAATCGAGTGGTACTACTAATGCTAAAAGTAAATTTATCCCTGTGAGTACTGAATCTTTAGAAGATTGCCATTACGCTGCCGGAAAAGATTTGCTCTGTATGTACCTCAATAACAATGAAAACTCACAATTGTTTACGGGTAAAAGCTTACGTCTTGGAGGGAGCAAAGAACTTTACAAAGAAAACGGAACTGTTTTTGGAGATTTATCGGCCATTTTAATTGATAACATGCCTTTTTGGGCCGAATTTAGTAGCACCCCGAGTAGCAAAGTCTCTTTAATGAGCGATTGGGAATATAAAATGCAAGCTATTGTAGATGAAACCATCAACGAGAATGTAACAAGTCTCACAGGAGTGCCATCATGGATGCTTGTGTTGTTAAATAATGTTCTTGAAACAACGGGTAAAAAAAGTTTATTAGATATCTGGCCAAATCTTGAAGTTTACTTTCATGGAGGCGTTAGTTTTACACCCTATGTAGATCAGTACCATGCTATATTACCAAAAGAAGAATTTAAATATTACGAAATTTATAATGCTTCTGAAGGTTTTTTCGCCATTCAAGACCAGAATAATTCCAATGAATTATTGCTAATGCTAGACTATGGTATTTTTTATGAATTTATTCCAATGGACGCCTATGGCACACCACAAGAGCAAATAATCCCACTTAGCGAAGTAAAAAAAGGTATTAATTACGCCGTAATAATAACTACTAACGCGGGTTTATGGCGCTATAAAATTGGAGATACTATTCGTTTTACTTCTATTAGTCCATACAGAATTAAAGTTTCAGGAAGAACAAAACATCATATTAATGTTTTTGGAGAAGAACTTATTATTGAAAATGCTGAAGATGCGTTAAAACAAGTTTGTAAAAAAACCAATGCTGAAATTATAGAGTATACAGCGGCTCCTATTTTTATGCAGGGTAAAGAAAAAGGAGCACATGAGTGGCTTATCGAGTTTAAAACGCCACCTAAAGAGCTTAATTATTTCAACGAATTATTTGACAATGCTCTTAAATCATTAAATTCAGATTATGAAGCCAAACGATACAATAATATAACCCTTAATAAACCAATAATAAATATTGCGAGACCACACTTATTTTATGATTGGTTAAAGAAAAAAGACAAACTTGGAGGCCAGCATAAAATTCCAAGATTATCCAATACCAGATTATATATGGATGAATTATTACAACTTAATGGATAAACTAACTTGCGCTTAAACGGAGAAATTTGATATTCTTTTTCTTTAAACGAATATAGCGCTGAATTCATCTAAAATTAGCCAACTCAATTTTTATCTTTCAATTATAATATTACTTTTAACCTGCAATTAAGAAACATATAAAAGCTTACTGCAATATTAATTATAGATCCAAACTAAAGAAACCACTCAAATTTGAGTGGTTTCTTTAGTTTAAAATATATACGATTAACGTATTAAGACACAACTTTCAATTTTTTAAGGCGTGTTCTAGTTAGTTTTCCTTCAGAATAAGCCTTTGTAACATTTAATTTTGTCTCATCAGTTCCAGGAAGACTAAACATAGCATCAGTTAATATTTCCTCACATAAGGAACGTAACCCTCTGGCTCCTAGCTTATATTCAATAGCTTTATCAACGATAAAATCAAGTGCTCCATCAGTAATTGATAATTCTATTTCGTCCATCAAAAACAACTTTTTATATTGCTTTACAATGGCATTTTTAGGCTCAGTAAGAATCGCTCTTAAAGTATCTTCGTCTAAGGGATTCATATGAGTTAATACTGGAAGTCGTCCTATAATCTCAGGAATCAATCCAAAATCTTTTAAATCTCTTGGAGTGATATACTGTAAGAAGTTATCCTTGTCAATAGCATCTTCATCATGAGATGCTTTATAACCAATGGCCGCCATATTTAAGCGTTTAGAAATAACACGCTCTATACCATCAAAAGCTCCACCTGCAATAAATAATATATTTTCAGTATTTACTTCTATAAATTTTTGATCTGGATGTTTACGTCCACCTTTTGGTGGCACATTAACTACAGTTCCCTCCAGCAACTTAAGTAGTGCTTGTTGAACACCTTCTCCAGAAACATCACGTGTAATAGATGGATTATCGCTTTTTCGAGCAATTTTATCAATTTCATCTATAAAAACAATACCACGTTCTGCCTTTTCTAAATTGTAATCTGCCGCCTGTAACAATCGTGTCAAGATACTTTCTACATCTTCACCTACATATCCTGCTTCAGTTAAAACTGTAGCATCAACTATAGCTAAAGGCACATTCAGCATTCTAGCAATGGTTTTAGCCATTAAGGTTTTACCTGTACCAGTTTGCCCGACCATAATGATATTACTTTTTTGAATCTCAATATCATCTTCTGTCACTTGTTGTAATAAACGCTTATAGTGATTATATACTGCTACAGACATCACCCGTTTTGTATGCTCCTGACCAATAATATACTCATCAAGAAATCCTTTAATTTGGATTGGCTTGCGTAGCATTAATTCTGCAGAAAGCTCAGTTCCATCATTATCCTTGGACTCTTCAACAACAATACCATGTGCTTGTTCAATACAACGATCACATATGTGAGCATCTAACCCAGCAATAAGTAAATTTGTTTCTGGCTTTTTTCTTCCACAAAACGAACATTCTAATTCTTCCTTCGACATATTTTTTTAATCAAATTAAAATTTCACAATTTAAACTTCAATGTGTTGAAATTGCTATATTATTTTCTAGATAAAATCTCATCGATCATTCCATATTCTAAAGCTTTATCAGCTTTCATCCAATAATCACGATCACTGTCTTTATAGACTTTATCATAATCTTGTCCCGTATGGTTACTAATAATCTTATATAATTCTTCTTTTAATATTAAGATTTCACGTGCTGTAATTTCTATATCACTTGCCTGTCCTTGTGCGCCTCCCATAGGTTGGTGAATCATGACACGAGAGTGAGTTAATCCACTCCGTTTTCCTTTTTCTCCAGCACATAATAACACAGCTCCCATAGAAGCCGCCATTCCTGTACAAATAGTTGCTACATCCGGCTTAATAAGTTGCATGGTATCATAAATTCCCAAACCTGCATACACACTTCCTCCTGGTGAATTGATATAAATTTGGATATCTTTTGAAGCATCTGTACTTTCTAAAAACAATAATTGTGCCTGAATAATATTTGCAACCTGATCATTAATCCCAGTTCCCATAAATATTATGCGATCCATCATTAACCTTGAAAACACATCAAATATTGCAACATTCATTTGGCGTTCTTCAATAATATTTGGAGTCAAGCCAACAGGATACATGCTACTAACAATTTTATTATAGTATGTGCTGCTAATGCCTTGATCTTTTATAGCGAATTTTTCAAATTCTTTTCCGTAATCCATAGTTTATTTAAGTAATATGATTGACAATAAAAAAGCGTTGAATTCTACTGAAATCAACGCCCTAAATATAATGATTTTTTAAACTATGAACCGTAAACTTCCTTAACGAATTTATCGTAAGACAATTCTTTGATTTTAAGATTTGCTTTTTCTTTATAGAATTCTAATAGTTTTTGACTTGTAAGTTGTTCTGACAAACGCTTAACTTCTTCCTGATTTGACAATACTCTTGCTGAGATATCATCTAATTCTTTTTCTGAAGGATTCATTTGACCAAATTGAGCCATTTGTCCTTTTATCATTTCCTGAGCATATGCTTTTAAATCGTCAAAATTAATTTGAAGGTTATTATCTGTAATAATTTTACCTTCAATTAATTGATAGCGCATACTTTTTTCAGACTTTTCATACTCTTCTTTGGCTTGTAAGGCATCTATTGTTTCCTCACCTGCTGTCTGCATCCATTTTTGTAAAAATTCTGCAGGTAAATCAAACTTTGTATTTTCAACCAAATATTCAGTTACATCGTTTAATAACTTTTGATCAGATTGTTGTACAAATTGCTTTTCAGCATCTTCTTTAATTTTTGACTTTAGCTCGGTTACTGAAGTTACATTATCCTTCCCAAATAACTTATCGAATAAATCCTGATCTAAATTTGCAAGTTCTCTTGTATTAATTTCGCTAACAGTAAAGTTAACTTCAATTTCAAGACCATGAGCATCATCATGAGACACCTTTAAAACGTTCATTAAATCGTGATCATCGGCAAACATACCTTTAGTTTTCAAGGTAATTACATCGCCAACTTTTGCTCCAATAAATTTCTTAGCTGTTGCTTTTCCTTTAAATTTATCTAAAGTAATTGTTGTTGAATTATCAATTTCTTTTTCTTCGTTTGTAAAAACTCCAGTAATTTCGTCCTCTTGTTCTACCTCATTTTTAGAGATGATCTTCCCATATTGCTTCTGAATATTCACAATCTGGTCATCAATCATTTTATCATCAGCAACTATAGTATATTGAGTGATGGCTTTTTTCCCTTTAAGAGCTACATCAAATTCTGGTGCTAATCCCAATTCAAATTCAAAAGAAAAATCATCAGCATCCCAATTTAAATCATCCTGTGCTTTTGGTAATGGGTTTCCTAAAACATCAAGTTTTTCCTCGGTTAAATATTTATTAAGAGCATCTTGCAATAATTTGTTTACCTCGTCAACTAAAACAGCCTTACCATACTGCTTTTTAACCATTCCCATTGGCACCTGTCCTTTTCTAAATCCTGGAATGTTTGCAGTTTTACGATAATCAGATAAAATCTTAGCGACCTTATCACTATAATCTGCTTTAGTAATATCTACCTTTACAACAGCATTTAATGCATCAATATTTTCTCTTGTAATGTTCATTTTTCCTAAATAAAAATTGGCTGCAAAAGTACAACATTTTTACAACCATGCAAAGTTTTTAATCTCTTGAGATCCATCTCCTTGATTTTATTATTTTTTATTTAAGAAATGGAATTCGCTGTGCTGTTTATACCTATATACAGTCCCTAAAATCCAGATCCTATGGTACTACTTTTTATCCTCTTTAAGCAAGGCATTTAAAAATGATTGTAAAACAGACAATAATATACTAAAAAGAACAGCAACCCATAAACTTTCTACAGTGAAGCCATTGATTAAATTACTCGCTGTTTTAATAATAATGGCATTTATAATTATAAGAAATAATCCTAATGTAATTATAGTAATTGGAAGTGTGAATATTATTAAAATTGGTTTCAATAATACATTTAATAGAGCCAAAACAATGGCAACTACCAAGGCATCTTTAATAGGATCTACAAGAGTAACTCCTGGCAAAATGTTAGCAATAATAAAAACCGCAACAGCACTGGTTAAGAGTTTAATAATAAGCTTCATATATTCAATGTTATTTTAAACATTAATCAGACCTTGGCAAAGGTCAGTCAACCCTAGCCTACATCCAAAAAATCATTTATTTAAAGATTTCTATAAAAATACAAAACTTAGTTAATAAATTGAATCACATAATCGAAGAACGCTTTTGGGTTTTCGGCATGAAGCCAATGCCCTGCATTACTTACAGTAGAAATTTCTGCTTTTGGAAATTGCATTTTTATAAAATCTTTATCTGAAGGACCTATATACTCTGATTTATCTCCTCGTAGAAATAATGTGTCTCCTTCATATTTTAAATATGCTGGTAGTGCTTCTCCAATTTCCTCTACATTATCCTTTAACACTTTCAAGTTTAGACGAAGTGCTAATTGACCTTTATCCTTCCAATATAAATTTTTAAGTAAAAATTGCCGCGTTCCAAAATCTTGAACATAATTTGACAAGATCGTTTCAGCTTCCTTTCTTGCTGTTAACACTTCGAAATCTATAGCTGACAACCCTTTTAATATAGACTCATGGTGTACTGGATAAAAACGGGGTGAAATATCGGCCACAATTAGCTTAGAAACAATTTCCGGATATAGCGAGGCAAATAACATAGCTGTTTTTCCACCCATAGAATGTCCAAGTAAAACAATATTTTCTAGTCCCTGTGTTTCACAGTATACCTTCAAATCCTGTGTAAGCACCTCATAATTAAAAGCGTCATCGTGAAAACTCCTACCATGATTACGCTGATCTACTAAATGAACCTCATAGCCTTGGGCACTAAAATGTTTACCCAGTGTTTTCCAATTATCACTCATCCCTAAAAACCCATGAAGAATAACAAAAGGGGTTCCCTCTCCGATTATATTAGAATGCAATAACATTATTTTAATTTATGAAGATACATATTCACAACATTCTCAATTCCCAAATACAAACTTTCGGCAATTAAAGCATGTCCAATAGACACTTCCAATAGCCCTGGAATATTTTCTTTGAAAAATCGAATGTTCTCTAAAGATAAATCATGCCCTGCATTAACTCCTAATTTCAAACTATGAGCATATTCGGCGCATTGCGAATAGGGAGCGATTGCTGCCTCATTTCCTAAATTATACTGATGAGCGAATGCTTCAGTATACAACTCAATCCTATCTGTTCCAGTTGCTTTAGCTCCTTCAACTTGTTTCATGTCTGGATCTAAAAAAACTGAAGTTCTTATATTATTCTGTTTAAATTCCTGAATTATTTCAGTTAAAAATTCACGATGTTTAATGGTATCCCAACCCGCATTAGATGTTATGGCATCTACCGCATCAGGAACCAAAGTAACTTGTGTTGGCTTAATTTCTAAAACCATATCTACAAATTTCGGAATCGGATTCCCTTCTATGTTAAATTCAGTATATACAATTGGCTTTAAATCATGCGCATCTTGATAGCGTATATGACGTTCATCCGGTCTTGGATGAATAGTTACCCCTTCGGCTCCAAATCGTTGTACATCTTTAGCGAACTGAACCACGTTTGGAGTATCCCCTCCTCTTGAGTTTCTTAATGTAGCTATCTTATTAATGTTTACGCTTAACTTTGTCATCTATGAAATTTAAAAGGCAAAAATACAAAGTAAGTTACGCTTATTTTACTAATTTTTGATTAATTTGCATATGACTTTAAACACTATTATGCCACTTAGTGAGTACATTATAAATGACATCAACCCTCTTAATGTTAATGACAACATTAAAGAGGTACAATTACTATTTAATCAATTAACATATTCACATATTCCTGTTTTAAAAGATTCTGTATATATTGGTTGCATTTCTGAAACTGATGCACATTGTTTTGACTCTAACAAACCAATTTCGGAATTTTTGTACACTTTAGATGGTTTCTATGTAAGAGACAACACCCTTTGGTTAGAGGTCCTGGAAACTTTTGCAAAAAAAGATTCGAACATCATGCCTATTCTTGATGAGCAAAATAATTATTTAGGATATTATGAGATAAATGATATTATCTCATTATTCAATCAAACACCTTTCTTTGCAGAACCTGGAGGCCTTCTAATTATAGAAAAAGGTTATAATGATTATTCATTTAGTGAAATTAGTCAAATTGTGGAGTCCAATAACGGTAAATTACTAGGTGCTTTTATTTCAAAAATTGAAAATGATGTCGTTCAAATTACTGTAAAAATTGGGAATACCAGCCTTAATGATGTCATTCAAACATTTAGACGCTATAGTTATCATATTGTCTCTGGTCACGAAGAAGATGCTTTCTTAAAAAACCTGAAAGAACGATCAGATTATTTAAACAAATATTTAAACCTGTAATTTATAAAATGAGCCATAATCAATATTGATTGATACAGAGAATTATTAAAGGCAAAGTATATTTAACAGACAAAAACTAATACATGAAAATTGCAATTTTTGGTCAATTTTACCATAAAAATCTTGTAAACCCGATACATACGCTTCTTTCTGATTTACAAAATAAATCTGTCACTTTTTTAATTGAAAAACAATTTTTCAATGCCCTTGAAGCACATCAAGTTATTGAAAATGATAGTGCTACTTTTAACACCTTTGAACGTCTAGACTCCTCTTTCGACCTTTTGATTAGTATAGGTGGCGATGGCACAATATTAAGAGCGATTACATACGTGCGTGATTTAGATATTCCTATAGTTGGTATTAATACTGGCCGTTTAGGATTTCTAGCTACCATCCAAAAAAACAATATCAAAAAAGCTATCAATGACATTATTGATGGTAATTATAGAATTTCTGAACGAAGTTTACTCACGATTACAACATTTCCTGAAAATAAAGATTTATTAGATTTCAACATCGCATTAAATGAAATAGCGGTGAGCAGAAAAAATACTACTTCAATGATTACTGTCGAAACGAGTTTAAATGATGAGTACTTAACATCGTATTGGGCAGATGGTTTAATTATTTCCACTCCTACAGGATCTACAGGCTATTCTTTAAGTTGTGGCGGCCCAGTTATTATGCCTGAAACAGGAAGTTTTACCCTCACTCCAATTGCACCACACAACTTAAACGCAAGGCCATTGGTCATTCCTGAAACTACAGAAATAAAATTAAAAGTAAGTGGACGAGAAGACAACTACTTAGTTTCACTCGATTCCAGAATAGCAACTTTAGATAATAATTCTACCATTATTATAAAAAAAGCAGATTACAAAATTAAAATGATTGAACTTATAGACGAGAGTTTTTTACATACACTACGTAAGAAACTTCTTTGGGGCGAAGATAAACGCAACTAGACAATATTTTGGCTTATTTGCTGTTTATCTGTAATACTAAACAACAAATTATAATAGGCTCATCTTATTTATTATATTTGCAAACTTTTGAACCCCTATGAGGTATTTAACGATTTTAATTATGAGTGCTTTATGTTGTCATTTAGGTCATTCCCAAATTTACGAAGTTGGCGTGTTCGCTGGTGGCAGTAATTTTATTGGAGACGTAGGTGCAACAACCTATATTGCGCCGAATCAACTCGCCTATGGAGGAATAATTAAATGGAATAGAAGTCCAAGGCATTCCTTTAGACTTTCATTTATTTATACTAAACTTCAGACTGAAGATGTGAAATCTAACGACCCTAGACGAATTGAAAGAGGTTATGGTTTTAACAATCCCTCCTTTGAAATTTCAGGAGGAATGGAATTTACTTTTTTTGATTTCAATCTACATAGCGGTGACAAAAAATCAACACCATATATATTCACTGGTCTATCATTGATAAATTATAACAACTTTTATTTTAACAATAATAGATTAATTGACGAAAACTCAGAAAGCTCTACATTTGCTATTCCAATAGTTTTAGGATATAAAACCACCCTTACAAACCATTTAATTTTAGCTGCTGAGGTTGGTGCCCGCTATACTTTTACAGACGAAATTGATGGGAGTATTCCTGACGCAAAATGGTTAATACCTAAATATAGTTTTGGAAATATAAATAATAATGATTGGGTTATGTTTTCAGGTGTCACATTAACCTATACTTTTGGAAGAAAGCCGTGTTACTGCGATTTTTAACATGAATATAAAAGACGATATACATATAGACCACTTACCAGAACATATTGCCATTATAATGGATGGCAATGGACGATGGGCTAAACAAAAAGGGAAATTACGAGTATTTGGCCATGAAAAAGGAAGCAAAGCAGTAACAGAAGTTGTTAAAGGTTGCGCTGAACTTGGTGTTAAAAATTTAACACTATATGCCTTTTCTACTGAAAATTGGAACAGACCAAAATTGGAAGTTCAAACCTTGATGCGTCTTTTAGTTTCTTCACTTAGAAAAGAAATTAAAACGCTTCAGGAAAATAACATAAAATTTAATGCCATTGGAAACCTCAAGGCATTACCATCAAAGGTCTACAATGAGCTTATGGATGTTACTGAGAACACCAAAAACAACAACCGACTTACACTAACTTTAGCTTTAAGTTATGGCTCCAGAGAGGAGTTAGTAAATACTATAAAACAAATAAGCATTAAAGTTAAAAATAATATAATTTCACCAGAAAAAATTGATGAATCCGTAATTAATCAGCATCTTTACACACAAAATTTGCCTGATGTAGATTTGTTAATTAGAACCAGTGGTGAACAACGTATTAGCAATTTCTTATTATGGCAAATTGCTTATGCAGAATTGTATTTTACTAATGTGTATTGGCCTGATTTTACAAAGCAACATTTGTATGAAGCCATAGTAAATTATCAAAAAAGAGAGAGACGATTTGGAAAAACAAGTGAACAACTTAGCTAACATTAAACTATTGAAAACATATTTTACACGACTTTTATTTAGCGCACTTTTAATTAGTAGCATTATTGGTACTGCGCAAAATAATATTGCAGAAAACACAAAAACTTACACTATTGGCGACATAATAGTTACAGGGAACACAAGTTTTGGGTCACAAACAGTAATTACTTATTCCGGTTTACGAAAAGGGCAAGAAATTACAATTCCTTCAAGCTCAGGTTCAATTATTGGTGAGGCGATTAAAAAATTATGGAAATCAAACCTATTTAGCAACATTGATATTTTCATTAATAAAATCGAAGGCACAGTTGCACACCTAGAAATACAATTAGTTGATCTTCCTGAATTAAAAGAGGTAAGCATTGAAGGTGTTAAAGATTCTAAGTTTGATGATATTATTAAGGACAACAAACTCCAAACCGGAGTTAAAGTAACCGAAAACCTTATTACTACAACAAAAAATTACTTAGAAAACTCATACAAAAAGAAAGGTTTTCTAGATGCCAAAGTAATAATTACAACAAAAGAGGTTGTTGATTCTATTAAAAAAAGTAGAGTCAACATGAAATTGAGAATAGCTAAAGGAGATAAAATAAAAATAAAGAACATTGTATTTAATGGAAGTGAAAAGCTTAGTGCCAAAAAGCTTCGTAAAGCCATGAAAAATACTAAAAAGAAGAATCCAATTCGAATTCTTAAACGATCTAAATATATCGCTGAAGATTTCAATGAAGATTTAGTAAGTCTTGTAGATAAGTATAAAGAAAATGGATATAGAGACGCCAGGGTTCTTTCAGATTCTATTGTAAAAAATAGTGACAACACCATTTCTTTAGTCATCAATCTAGAAGAAGGTGAAAAGTATACTTTTGGCAATATCGATTTTGTTGGGAATACCGTTTATACTGATGACCAGTTAAAGCGAATGCTTAGAATAAACAAAGATGACACTTATAATGGTGTAGAACTTAAAAAACGTATTGCAGACGACAGTAAACCGGATGCCGATGATATCACTAACCTTTACCAGAACAGTGGTTATTTATTTTCATCAATTAATCCCGTAGAAGTTAGTGCCGATGGGAACGTTATTGATATGGAAATTAGAATTACCGAAGGTAAACCTGCATATTTCAATAAAATAACAGTTACAGGTAACGAAAAAACAAATGACCATGTAATTTATAGGGAAATTAAAACCCTTCCCGGACAATTATATAGTAAAGCAAATGTATTGCGAACTATTCGAGAATTAGGGCAATTAGGTTATTTTGATGCACAGCAACTTGTGCCAGATTTTCAAAACCCAAACCCTAGCGAAGGGACCTTAGACATGGAATACTCTGTTGTAGAGAGAGGATCTAGTCAAATTGAACTTCAAGGAGGATATGGAGGAGGAGGATTTATAGGAACCTTAGGATTATCGTTCAATAATTTCTCGATCAAGGATATTTTCAAAAAAGAAGCTTACCAACCTATCCCAATGGGTGATGGTCAAAAATTAGCATTACGATTACAAGCGAGTAGATTTTACCAAACCTATAGCTTTTCATTTTCTGAACCTTGGTTAGGTGGGAAAAAACCGGTAAATTTTTCAACATCTTTATCACACACAAAGCAATTTTTGTATGATCCAGTATCACGAAAAGCAGATAAAAGCAGAAGCTTTAATATCACCGGAATATCTGTTGGACTTGCTAAACGTTTAACAGTACCAGATGATTATTTTACATTATCTCAAGCCGTTAGTTTTCAACATTACAATTTACAAAACTATAATACTGGACTATTCACCTTTGGAGATGGTTCATCTAACAATTTAGCATATACTATTGGATTGAGTAGAAACAACACTCAAATCGATCCTATATATCCTACAGCGGGGTCTAGTTTTAATATTACAGCAAAATTTTCTTTACCATATTCAGCATTTAACAATGTAGACTATTCCGCATTAAAAGAAGAAAGAGATCAACTTGAATCTGATCTATCAACAGATCCTAGTGATAATGATGCTGCAGAAAGAATTGCTGAGATAGATCAAGAACGCTTTAAATGGTTAGAATTTTATAAAATTAAGTTTAAAGGGGAATGGTATACTAGAATAGTTGACAAACTTATATTAAAGCCAAGTGTTGAATTCGGCTTTTTAGGCGCATACAATAATGACAGAGGAATTATTCCATTTGAGAGATTTTTTGTTGGAGGTGATGGATTAGGAACTTATAGTTTAGATGGTCGTGAATCAATAGCACTTAGAGGATATCCAAACCAGTCCCTATCTTCTCAAGATGGAGGAACAATTTATAATAAGTTCTCATTAGAATTAAGATATCCTATTTCTCTAGCAGCACAAGCAAAAATATACGCTTTAGCATTTTTAGAAGGAGGAGCCTCTTTCGATAATTTTAGAGATTACAATCCATTTAATTTAAAACGATCTGCTGGATTAGGAATTAGATTGTTTATGCCTGCCTTTGGTTTATTAGGTATTGATTTTGGTCATGGTTTTGACCCATTACCTGGGCAAACAGGAAAACATGGATGGGAAACACACTTTATAATTGGACAACAATTTTAAGTTTGGCATGATATTTTCTATTATCACTTTGTCGATTTAATACATGTGTTAAAATTTTTCAAAATATATTTCGTTTATTTGATAAATATTAACTCTAGTGACAGAATCGTAACTCTAACTGTCATTGTTTGAACTTAATAAAATGATAATAATTAATTTAAAACATAGACGGATGAAAACAAAAGTTCTTTTTTTACTGGCATTAACATCCTTAATTAGCCTTTCTACTTATGCCCAACGTGGTGTTCGAATTGGTTATATAGATACAGAATATATTTTACAGAACGTACCTGAGTATAAAGATGCATCTTCTCAATTAGATTCAAAGGTTCTCAATTGGAAGACTGAAATTGAAAAACGTTTAACTGAAGTTGACAAAAAAAAGAAGCAACTCAACAGCGAAAGTGTTTTACTCACAAAGGAATTGATTGGTGAACGTCAAGAAGAAATTAGCATTGAAGAAAGTGAAATTCTTGATTATCAACAAAAACGATTTGGACCAAACGGTGATTTAATGATTCAAAAGAAACAATTAATGCAGCCTATTCAAGATCAAATATTTACTGCAGTTCAAGAAATTGCTGCAAATAAAAAATATGATTTTGTATTTGACAAATCTGCAGATGTTGTGATGTTATATTCTGCTGACAGATTCGATATTAGTGAGCAAGTTTTACGTTCTATAACAAGAACATCGAAGCGTAATCAAGCTCAAAATCGCAAAGAGAAACAAGTTGCTGAAAACGAAGAGCTCGTTCCAGAAGTAAATAAAACTCAGGAAGCAAGAGAAAAAGTATTAGCCGATAAAAAGGCGAGTCGTACAAAAGCGATTGAAGACAAGCGTACAAAACAATTAGCAGATCGAGAGGCAAAGAAAAAAGCACTTGATGACAAAAAGGCTAAAATATTAGCAGATAGGCAAGCCAAAATTGATGCCCGTAACGCAAAAAAAACAGGTGCAAACAAAGGCAACACTCAAGCTAAAGATGATAGCAATAAAGAAACACCCTTAAATCCTGCCGAAGCTCGTAAAAAGGCTCTTGATGATAAAAAGGCTAAAATATTGGCGGACAGGCAAGCCAAAATTGATGCACGTAACTCTAAAAAAACAGAAGCAAATAATAATGCTACTGACACAAAAAATAATAGTGAAAAAGAAGCTACTTTAAGTCCCGCTGAAGCTAAGAAAAAAGCCTTAGCCGATAAAAAGGCAAAAATACTTGCTGATAGAAAGGCCAAACTTGATGCTAGAAATGCTAATAAATCAGAAGCAACTAAAACTGTTCCTGAAACAAAAAACAATAACGAAAAAGATGCGACCTTAAGCCCTGCTGAAGCAAAGAAAAAGGCTTTGGCTGATAAAAAGGCAAAAATCATCGCAGATAGAAAGGCCAAACTTGATGCTAGAAATGCCAAAAAATCAGGTAAGGATGTAAAAACTGTTAGCGATAGTACACAAACAGAATCAAAAAAATTAAGTCCTAAAGAAGCTCGTAAAAAAGCACTTGAAGATAAAAAGAAAAAAATATTAGCAGATAGACAAGCAAAAATAGAAGCTCGTAAAAAAACAAAAGATAGTATTACAAATAAAAAGAATAATTAATAGACAACAATTTATAACATAATTTATTACAAATGAAACATTTAAAGACCTTAGTATTAGCAACTGCACTTTTAATTGGAAGTACAAGTATAATGAACGCACAAAGCAAAGTTGCTCATATTAACACACAAGAGCTTGTAGCTTCAATGCCAGAAACAAAAGCTGCACAAGCTGAAATAGAAAAATTAGGAAAGACCTATGAAGTTGAAATTCAAAATATGGTTACTGAATATCAAAATAAGATAAAGCAATACGAAGCTGAAGCTCCTAATAAGACTGATGAGGAAAATGGAAAAAGAGGTCAAGAAGTTCAAGGTATGAACCAAAGTATTGGACAATACAGATCTAATGCTCAACAAAATATGCAGAAAAAAGAAGCTGAGTTATTACAACCAATATACAAAAAGGTTAACGACGCTATTCAAGCGGTAGCTAAAGCTCAAGGATTCAACTATGTATTAGATTCTATGGCTGGTCAAGGAGTTCTTTATGCAGATGGTAAAGATTTACTTGCAGATGTAAAAAAACATCTTGGATTCTAAAATATTACTTTAATATAAGTATTTTAAAAGCTGCCTTATAAGGCAGCTTTTTATTTTAAATAAAACTTCAAAAGGCCATTTAATTTAATTACTTTTAAATTGTAATAGACATTCCTAATGAGTAAACATCCCATTGGTATTTTTGATTCTGGAATTGGAGGGACTTCCATTTGGAAAGAGATACACTCACTTTTACCATACGAAAACACAATCTACCTTGCTGATAGTAAGTATGCCCCATATGGTCCTAAAGGAAAAGATAAAATTACCGAGCTTAGTATTAAAAATACGGAGCTATTAATTAAAAAGGAATGTAAACTCATTGTTGTAGCATGTAACACCGCTACCACTAATGCGATTAAAACCCTCCGTAAATCTTATGATATACCTTTTATAGGCATTGAGCCTGCTATAAAACCAGCAGCCCTTAAAACTAAAACTAAAGTTATTGGTATATTGGCCACTAAAGGCACCTTATCAAGTGCTTTATTCTATAAAACAACTGATATGTTTACTAGTGGCATATCTGTTATTGAACAAATTGGAGAAGGTATTGTCCCTTTAATTGAGAATGGAAAGATTGAATCCAATGAAATGGTAGAACTTTTAAAGCTATACCTTAAACCTATGCTAGAAGCTCACATAGATTATTTAGTACTAGGCTGTACGCATTATCCTTACCTTATTCCCATACTCTTAAGGCTTCTCCCTTCACATGTGAAAATTATAGATTCTGGAGAAGCAGTTGCACTACAAACCAAAGCGATTTTGGAGCAACAAAATTTACTTAACCCTCACATTACAAAACCTGAAAATCAATTCTTTAGCAATGGTAATATTGAAATAATGGCAACACTTTTAGGTAAAACATTTAATGTTGACTCTCTAGAATTTTAATTTCCATAACTAGCCTAAGTATAAACTACAAGTTAAGATTCAAAAAATACTTCAAATTGAATATCACCCAACCCACCTAAATTTATTTAAACCATCCCGAATATTTCACATAATTATCGGCAATCCTATTTATCTCTCCATTGATAAGTTCATCACTTATATCCTTTACTTTTTTAGCCGGAATTCCTGCATAAATACTTCCTGCTTGTACCCGAGTGTTTTTAGTAACTACAGCTCCTGCAGCAATAATACTATTACTTTCAACAACGCAATCATCCATAATAATACTTCCCATTCCAATTAACACATTATCTTGAATAGTACAGCCGTGTACAATTGCGTTATGACCAACCGATACATTATTCCCTATAGTGGTTGGTGAAGTTTTATAGGTAGCATGTATAACAGCTCCATCTTGAATATTTACTTTATTCCCCATTTTTATATAATGTACATCACCACGTATTACGGCATTAAACCATACACTGCACTGACTCCCCATTACTACATCTCCTACTATAGTTGCGTTATCTGCAACATAACAATCCTCTGGTATTTGAGGTGATTTTCCATTTACTGGTATTATTAAAGGCATAATTTATGTTTTTATCTGTCATTGCAAGATGATTTTGTTTGCAATGGCTCTCTGTTTATTTATATTTCAATTTGAAAGATTGCACGTCGTAAACCTGAAATTCAGAAGAACATACTTATTTAAAATAGGCAAGTAATTGAGATTTCTTAGAAGCTGAAACCATAATTTCCTTACCATTCCTTAACACCACGCTTCCTCCTTTGCCTTTTTTATATTTCACAACTTCATTCACATTTACCAAATACGATTTATGGACTCTAGCAAAACTAGAACTAGTTAAGGCTGATTCAAAATATTTAAGGGTTTTACTCACTAATTTTTTCTTATTTGTGTTCAAATAGATTTCTGTATAGTTATCGTCTGCCTTACAATATAAAATATTAGCAGTTTCAATAACCTCAAACCCATCTTGTTGAGGAATCGTAATTTTCCCATTTACACTATTCGATTTTGGCACTAATATTTGATCCTGCAAAGCATCTTCTTTCGATTTTATTTCCGAAACATAATCTACAGCTTTAATAAGTTCATCAATTGATATTGGTTTCATTAAATAATACGATGCATGAGCGTTTAATGCTTCGACAGCATAATGATTATATGCCGTTACAAATACAGTTTCAAAAGTTCTGTCCCCAACTTTATCCAATAAATCAAAAGCATTACCATAAGGCATTTCAACATCTAGAAACACAAGATTAAGGTCATTATTCCGAATGAGAACCAATGCTTCTTCAACATTAGCTGCTTCACCCAATACAGAAACATTCGGACAGTATTTATTAAGATAATTCTTAAGAATTGCCCTGCTTGTTTCTTCGTCTTCTACAATTATAGCCTTTAATTCCATGTATTTATTTCGAATTATTTTTTAATATATACTTAATCTCTTTTCAGTCTTACTACAACTTTAGTGCCTTTATCTTCGTCCTCTTGAAAATCATCAATAATAACATCTACCTTATCTTTATACATGGCATTTAAAATAGCTACTCGCTTTTTAATATTTCCCATTCCCTTAGAGTTTTGTTTCTGCTGGTGTTGCGTTTTCAAAGCTTTCGATTTTTCTCTTCCAATACCGTCATCAGATATTGTAATAGTAATTTCATTAGCTGAACTTTGAGAAATAACCACCTCTAATTGCCCTTTCATTTTCTTATACCTCAACCCATGCCATACTGCATTTTCAATATAGGGTTGCAATAACATCGGAGGAATTTGAAATTCAGAAATATTGACATTATCTTCTACAATAATAGCGTAATCAAATTTATTTTTAAATCGGAAATGTTCCAGTTTAGTATATAATTGTAATAATTCAATTTCTTTTTCTAATGGAATAAAATCTTCTTCACTATTTTCAAGAACAGCACGCATTAATAATGAGAAATCTGTTAAATATTTATTTGCTGTACGTTCATCATTGGTAGAGATAAAACTATTAACCGAATTTAAAGCATTAAATATAAAATGAGGATTCATTTGGCTACGTAAAGACTTTAAAGCCAATAAATTATTATTCAATTTCTGCTGCTTAATATTTTTGAACATAAAATAAGCAGCTATAAGCAATAACAGTAGTCCTCCAATTAAAGAATAAATTATTAGGCTTTGACGTTTGTTTCGTTCAGTAGTGAGCTGATATTTACTTTCTGACAAAGCACGATCGCTTTCCAAACTACTAATTCTATTTTGTTTAGCCGCAAAATCATTAAGCAAACGGGCTGCCTGTGATATTTCTTGCTCTTTTTTTATGTATAATTCATCTACAAGTCTTTCATAAATTCTAGCTGTTACCACAGCTTTATCAGATTCTCCAGCGTCACGATACACTTCCGCCAATTTTCGGGTAGCATCTTTTTGCACCACTAGATCTTCTTTATTATCTGCTTCAACAATACTCTTTTCAAGATATGAAACTGCATTTTTAAAATCATTCTGAAGAGCATAAGCATTACCTATTTTATAGTTTTGTTTTTGAGGTGTAATTGCACTTTCATTATCATATATAGAATCAGTGTCAATATCTTCAATTTCTATTAATGCCTGCTTTCGTAACTCTATTTCATCATCATAAGCTTGATTTTTATTTTGAAAATCGGCAACAATTACCTTTTCTTCAACCGCTCTCTTTTTATTTTCTTTAGCTGCTAAACTCAAGGAATTTTGAAAATAGTCCTGAGCTTCTCTCATAGCACCACTGGCATTGTAACCTTGTGCTATTTTCGAGTTTAAATCAGTTACTTTTGGTGTAATTAAATGCTTTTCCGCAACCTTTAAGCCTTGCTTATAAGCATTAATAGATGCCTCATAATTTTTAGTAAAAAAATAGACATCGCCAAGTCCCTCATATAAAGAAGTGAGTTGCCAATTGGATAACTCAGATTTGTTAATCTCATTATAAACTGCAATACATTCCTGGTAATTTTTATTAAACTCAAAAGCTTTTGCCAATTTTAAACGCACATCATTAGACTGCTCATTTTGTAGACTTATTTTATAATTTGAAACCGCTAAATCATATTGTTTCCACTCAAAATATACGCTCCCTAAAGTTTCATACACCTCGGCATTTTGATGTATTGAACCCGATATTTCAAGTGCATCACTAATAAATTGTATGCTTTTTTCAGCATTCGTTTTTAAATAAACCTCGGCTGAGTCTATTAAAGCATTAAAAAGATTCGGATCCGTTTTTAATAATTTATTTCTGGTATATGAAGATTGATTTGGTCTTACCTCAACTTTTATACGCTCGTTACTCTTTATAATATAATATACTGTTTCAAAGTCACTATGTTTAATAACTAGCTCATCGCCTTTAGAAACTTCTATTTTAAACTCACCCTCAACATTTGTTGTAGTATATGCACCTCCATTAACCAAAATATTAACTTTTGATATAGGTTTATAGGTATCACTTTCTATAACAGAGCCTCTTACCATAAATGTTTTCTTTGCCCTAATATTATCCAGTTCTTGAGCATTCAATGCACAAGAACAGAGGCAAAACATGCATAATAGTATTTTATTAAATAATTGTTTCATTCTATTTCTTATATGGTAAACTTACACACTTTAGATGGTAAAATAAAATACCTATTGATGGTCGTTATGAAAATTTAATCGCAAATGTTCCACTTTACGCATTGAAAGTACATATTCACTCATTTAAAAGTCCCCTACACTCATTCTGCTTTTTTTGGCAACAAATTTGATTATAAGTTTACATAACTTTAAAAACATAAATCATGACACTTAACCTTAAACCACTAATCATATTTCTATTATTCTCTTCAATTTCATTTTCTCAGAGTGGACAAAAAAATTTTATTGACCAACCCTATATAGAGGTTACTGGACAGATTGAAACTGAAATTATCCCGAATGAAATTTACCTCAGAATTATCCTTAATGAAAACGACAAAAAAGGGCGTATCAGTATTGAGAAACAGGAAAATCAAATGCTAGCTGAGTTGAAGACCCTCCAAATAGATTTGGAGAATAACCTATCGGTACTTGATTTTGACGGTTTTTATAAAAAGAAATTTCTTAGCGATAATGAATTGAGCAAGAAAAAAACATATGAACTAATTGTTTCTAATGGAAAAATGCTCGGAGAAGTCTACAAAACGCTAGATGCCATTGACATTTCAAACATTTCAATTCAAAAAATTAGTCATTCAGACATAGAAAAACTGAAACGTGACAATAAAATAAAAGCCTTAAAAATAGCAAAGAAAAAAGCTAAAGATTACGCTTCTGCAATTGATCAAGAAATTGGAAATGCTCTATACATCAAGGAAGTGCAAAACTACAATAATAGGTACGATTCAAATTCTTTGAATGAAGTTGCTATTAGTTATGTTTCTAAGCGTGGTAAAGGTGAGGAGGTTTCCAATTTAAACATAAAATCAATCCTACTAAAATCAACCATTTTAGCAAGATTCACATTAAATTAAAAAACGAACATTATGAAAACACTGTTTAAACAATGTCTATTAATGGCATTATTGGTTGGCTCTTCGGTATGTAATGCCAATAACAAAAATGCCAAACCTAGTGAGCAATATATTAAAGTTGCATTGCTATTGGATACTAGTAATAGTATGGATGGATTAATTGATCAAGCCAAAGCACAGTTATGGGGTATTGTAAATGAGCTCTCGTATGCAAAGTGTAACAATCAACGTCCTAATTTACAAATTTCTATTTATGAGTATGGTAACGACGGCTTAAGCTCCAATGAAGGTTACATACGTCAGGTATTAGGTTTTAGTGACGATCTAGATGACATTTCTAAAGAACTCTTTTCATTAACAACTAATGGCGGTAATGAGTTTTGTGGACAGGTCATTCAAACGTCTTTAAACCAGTTGGCATGGGGAAATAACCCAGACGATTTAAAACTTATATTCATTGCAGGCAATGAACCGTTCTCTCAAGGTCAAGTAAACTACAAGGATGCAGCCACTAATGCCAATGAAAAAGACGTAACTATAAACACTATTTACTGTGGTGACTTTAGCGAAGGTGTTGCCACATTTTGGAAGGATGGAGCAATGCTTACCAATGGTGATTATTTATCTATTAACCATAATCAAGCTACTGTACATATAGCATCTCCTTATGACGAAGCCATTTTATTATTGAACTCAAAACTAAACAAAACTTATGTGTCTTATGGAAGTCGTGGGCGTGATAAAATGGCACTTCAGGCCGAACAAGACTCCAAAGCAAAAACCTATAGTAGTGCCAATGCTGTGGGACGAACAATAAGTAAAAGTTCTTATTTGTATAAAAATTCGACTTGGGATTTAGTAGACGCCGTAGAATTAGAGGAATCTATTGTTGAAAACTTAGATGTAGAAGAGTTACCAAAAGAGCTTCAAGGCAGATCGGTAAAAGAAATTAAAGGTTTTGTCAAGAAAAAAAGCATTGAACGACAAAAAATTCAAAATGAAATACAAGACATAAACACCAAACGAAGAGCCTACATAGCCCAGCAACAAAAAGAAGGCTCAAATGCTCTAGAAAATGCTATGATAAAAGCTATAAAAGCACAAGCAAAAAAGAAAAATTACAAATGGGAATAGTGCTTAATACAAAAAACACCTTGAAATCATCAAGGTGTTTTTATTTAATTTATCGCAGGACAATTACACTCATACTTTTCCTTTCGGCAACCAAAGTTAATCCCCAATGTAATTTGATGAAATCCACCATTATTGAAAACCACCGAATTGGCTTGATATGAGTACGTGTAAGCAAACATAAAATTATTAATATTTACACCAGCTAAAGGTGTGAAATATTGCAATTTCTGATTACTTACTCCATTACCATTTAAAAATTCGGCACCATCTAAACTCCGTCTATATGAAAATCCGGCCCAAACCTTTCCAAAGTCCATTTTTTTATACGCCTTCATATTCACATCGAATGAAGTTTCTTTAGTCGCGTCCTTATGCATAAACATCACGGAAGGCTCATAACTCCAATCACTATTAATACTTTCAAAAACCTTTCCAGCAGACACTAAAAATGTTCTTAAGTTATTATAACTCAATCCTTGTTCATTAAAATTAATACCATCATTTGCCAATACATTTTTAATAGTAGCATGGGCATAAAAATCTATAAAGTGATATGAGAATCCAAAATCCAAATTGAAATTGGTTGCACTTTGTTCAATTCCTAAAATAATTGGATCAAAACCATCTGCCAAAAAGGACGTTTCATCCAGTTTATATTGAATCATCCCAACACTTAATCCAAATGAAAGCATATTTAAATCGATTGGATTTCTAGAAAACATTAAATGATGAGCATAGGTTAAATAAGCTCCTGTTTGTGAATGGTACCCGTTTTTATCATTGAAAACAATCGCTCCAACGCCCGAAGATGTTTCTCCTATTCTACTATTAACACTAAGCGTTTGTAAACTTGGTGCGTTATCTTGTCCGAACCATTGTTTACGACCGGTTAATCTTAATTTACCACAATTAGCAACACCTGCCATTGAGGGGTGTAATAAATAATAATTATCAGTTAAATAATCGGAATATATTGGTAATCCTTCCTGAGCTACTGAAACTTGTGTAAATAAAGTTACAAGTATAACTAAACAAAAGTTTTTTAAATTCATAGATATTATCTTTTCAAAGTAAAATGGGCCTTAAACTGTTTTAAAATTTTATTTCTTGGTTCAATATACTCTACAGTAAACCAGTAATCACTTGATGGTAAATCGTAACCATTATAGGTGCCATCCCAGCCATCTCCTATTGGACTTAACTGTTTTAATAACTTG
>Ga0105356_10001506_pt1 | contig 23115 bp, 20 predicted proteins | sample GOMGulsemesocosm_3_FD_83502 | JGI IMG/M metagenome (GOLD analysis project Ga0105356, IMG submission 83502) | Methane-oxidizing microbial communities from mesocosms in the Gulf of Mexico - GOM9D Gulf of Mexico | ecosystem: Environmental > Aquatic > Marine > Cold seeps | place: Gulf of Mexico... | reverse complement strand
CACGGATGAATTTTAGGTTGGTTGATTTGCCAACCCCTTCCCCCCCTTCTAACGTAATAAACTTGCCGCGCATTAGCGATTTCTCTGGTATTTATCCACTGCGGCTTCATGGGCCTTCAGTGTGGGTGAAAAGATGTGCGTGCCGTCATTGCGCGAGACAAAGTACAGCGCCTTGGTGGACTCTGGGTTGAGTGCCGCATCAATTGCGTGTTTGCCAGGCATAGCGATCGGTGTAGGCGGAAGACCATAGATAGTATAAGTATTGTAGGGAGTGTGCTTTCTTAGGTCGCGAAAGCGAATGTCGCCATCGTAGCTTTCGCCCATACCATAGATAACAGTAGGATCAGTTTGCAAGCGCATGCCGATATTCAAACGATTAGTGAATACACCTGAGATTAATGGCCGTTCGTGAGCAGCGCCCGTTTCCTTCTCAACGATAGAGGCTAAGATCAACGCCTCATAGGGATTTCTCACAACAGATTTTTCAGAGCGTTGCTCCCAAGCCTGCTGTAAATAATCTTGCATATGTGACCGAGCGCGACGCAGAAATTGAATATCCGTAGTGCCGCTGCTAAAGCTATAAGTCTCGGGTAAGAAGGCACCTTCTGGGTGCATACTCGGCTCTCCCAGACGCTCCATCAAATCATGGGGAAGACCGGCTGGTAGTGTGTCCTTAATCTGTTTGTTTGTGCGCAGTGCCGCGAGCAGCTCACGAATATTCCAACCTTCGATAATGGTGAATTGATACTGTATCGACAAGCCTTGTTCAAACAGGGCCAGCATATCTAACATATTCATGTTACTGCTGAGCTGGTACTCACCAGCTTTCAAGGAACGTGTTTTTTGCGTGAGGCGCAAATAAGCCTTCATCAATAGACTATGGGAGATAATGTTTTTTGCTGCCAAGTCATTCGCCACAGCACTAGAACCACTGCCCTCGGCAATGCTATAGCGATACTCCGCAACGCCTTGTGGCAGCTGAATACTTTTTTGCAATGTTAGATAGGAAGTTCCAATAACACCGAGTAGAGCAATAAGCCCCAAGGTGAACAGCCACTTAATAAGTTTCAAAAATATCGCCCCTTAGCAATTCTCGAATGTTTTCTGCCATATCAAAGTCGCTCAACTCACGACCCTCATAATTGTTCACGGATTGTACGCCAACCAAGCTATTGGTGACGAATATCTCCCTCGCAGCCTGCATTGTATCGATAGTGGGCGAGGTCACCTTCACTGGGATGCCATTGTGCTTGGCGCGCTGTAAAATTACTTGGCGAATAATGCCATCTATACCGGCATTTTTTAAATCTGGGGTGACCAGTACGCCAGAGCCGTTCACCCAAAACAAATTGGACTTAGTACCCTCAACAATATGCCCATCCAAATCACAGATAACTCCCTCGTCATAATCCTCACCCAACTCCGCCGCCGCTAATACATACTGCAGCGTATTCAGCGTTTTCAGGCCTTTTAACAAAGGGTTAGATACCAATGGAGTATTGCAATGCTTGATTCGGATAGGCTCCGCCCCACCCTGCCAAGGCATCAACTGCAAAATTCGCTGTGCGCTAACATTAACGCTAGGCTTAAAGCCACGCTGACCATCACTACAGCGCACGACGGTTAGCTTAAGTACGCTATCAGTACCGGCCTGCCCTAGCAGCTCGTCCACTTCCTTTTGCAACAGTGCCATATCACAGTGTATGCCCAACACTTCTAAGCCACGCTCCAACCTCGCCAAATGCTGCTTCCACAACAGAGGCTGTTTTTTGTGTACCGCGACGGTCTCGAACAGGCCATCCGCATAGGCAAAGCCGCGATTTTGTACCGTCACCGCATTGGCCGCTTGGCCGTTAATCCAACTTATCATTTGCCTAAGCCCTTTATTATTTTTCAGTCTTAAGCGACCGTGCTAAAGACCTTTAACATGCCCTTAGCTTTTGCCCGTGTCTCTTCTAGTTCTCTGTGTGCGTCGGAATCGTCAACGATACCGCCGCCAGCCCGCAAGGTCAGTGTATCCCCTTGTCTTGCCATCGTGCGAATTAAGATGTTCAAATCCATATCACCATTACGATTTATATAGCCTAAGCTACCGGTATATGCCCCCCGTGGCTGCTGTTCTAGCTCTGCCAGTATCTCCATGCAACGTACTTTGGGGCAGCCGGTGATCGTCCCTCCTGGAAAAACAGCCGCAATGGCTTGGCCCGGCAGTATATCGCCACGTAGCTCACCGCGCACATTGGAAACGATGTGATGCACATGGGCATAACTCTCCAACACCATCAGTTCATTGACCTCTACCGTGCCCGGCTTGCACACACGACCGAGGTCGTTGCGTTCTAGGTCGATCAACATAATGTGTTCGGAACGCTCCTTGGGGTGTGCTAACAGCTCCTGGGTCACCTTATCGGCATTCTCGTCCGCTACGCGGGGACGAGTACCCGCAATCGGCCGTGACTCCGCTACACCGCCCTTGATTGAAATCAAGCGCTCGGGGGATGAGCTAATAATATCGATGCCCGGAAAGTGCACCAAGGCGGAAAAAGGGCTGGGGTTTTGTTTGCGCAGGCTGGCAAAAATAACCGCCGAGCTTAAGGGCTCTGTCAGCTCCGCCTGCCAAGGGCGTGACAGGTTGACCTGAAATACATCGCCCTCTTTTATATAGCGCTGAGTTTTCTCCACCCAGCCTAAATAAATGCTCGCATCTTGTTCTTCCAAGCTACTCACCGGCACCTTCCCCGCCGCCATACCGGTAGACACAACGGAGGCGATATCTGCACGCACCTGCCGCTCACAATCCAGCAGAGCTTCTGCAGGCCGATCATCAGGAAGGCTCCGCTCTTGTACTAACAACAACTGTTGCCGTTGTTTATCCACCAATAAGGCCGAGCGAAAACGCGTGGCAAAGGCGATGGGCTGATCGTGACTCAGGGGTAACTTCAAGCTGGGCTCAACCTGCTGTGCCAACTCATAGGAAAGGTAGGTAAACCACCCCCCGGTGAAAGGCAACTCTGTATCAGTAACAACTTCGGCCTGCTCTGCCACAAACCACTGGTCAAAGGCGGCTAAGAAGTCATCACCCGCTAATTCATCAGATAAATCACTAGGTCGATCATTACTTAGACCTTCTGCGGTCAGACACAGGGTCTCTTCAGGGAAGGAAAATAAAATATCGAAGCGATCATTCGCCGCCGAGTCCCCCGCACTACAGAGCAAATTAGGATAGCGTTCGGGGCTGTGCGCGTGCAATTTGAGTAGATCAATTGCGGCACCTAGGGGCGTCACTTTAACGTGGCTGGATTTCATATTGGCGGTTAAATACGGGAGAAGATAAGACTAGCGTTAGTGCCGCCAAAGCCAAAGGAGTTGCTTAGTACATACTGCAATTCAACTTGGCGAGCCTGATTCGCTACATAGTCCAAGTCGCACTCAGGGTCAGGGTTGTCTAAGTTGATCGTTGGGGCAAGGGCTTGCTCCTGCAAGCTCTTCACGGCAAACACCGCCTCTACACCCCCTGCAGCACCGAGCAAGTGCCCGGTCATTGACTTGGTAGAGCTTACTAGTAGCTTGCTAGCGTGATCGCCAAAGGCCGCTTTAATCGCCAGAGTCTCGGCAATATCACCCAGAGGGGTAGAGGTGCCGTGGGCGTTAATATAATTCAGCTGATCCGCATTCAAACCCGCATCCTGCAGTGCATTCTGCATACAGCGGCGTGCACCTGCGCCATCACTGGGAGGCATGGTCATATGGTGGGCGTCGGCGCTCATGCCAAAGCCCAATAGCTCCGCATAGATATTCGCTCCGCGGGCTTTAGCTTGCTCATACTCTTCTAGTACCAGCACACCCGCTCCCTCTCCCATAACAAAACCATCACGGCCTTGGTCAAAGGGGCGACAGGCCTCGCGGGGACTGTCATTGCGCGTAGACAAGGCCTTGGCCGAGGCAAAGCTAGCCAGGGTTAGCTTGCTAGTACAGGCTTCCGCGCCACCGGCCAACATGGCATCCGCATCACCATAGGCGATCATACGCGCCGCATCACCGATATTATGTGTGCCCGTGGCACAGGCTGAAACCGCCGCGACATTCGGGCCTTGCAAGCCATAGCGCATCGACACATGGCCCGAGACCATATTGATGATAATACCCGGCACAAAGAAGGGGGAAATACGTCGTGGCCCACGCTCTTCCAAGGTCATCTTCATATCTTCGATCAGGGGTAAGCCACCAATACCCGAGCCAATAGAGCAGCCTATGCGTTCGCGGTTACCATCATCCACAACCAGCCCCGAGTCCTGCATGGCCTCGGCCGCTGCTACCAGGCCATACTGGATAAACAAATCCATCTTCTTAATTTGTTTGCGCTCAAAATGCTCTTCAGGCTCATAGCCCTTCACGGTGGCGGCAATTTTTGCGGCAAAATCGGCGGTATCAAAATGCTCAATCAAGCCAACACCAGACTGCCCTGCCAATAGAGACTGCCAAGAAGCTTGCACCGTATTACCTACAGGGCTAATACAACCCATGCCGGTGACAACAACTCTTCTTGGAGATTTCATATGTAAATATACTTTAGCTTATTGGAAAAATAAAAAAAGCCACCTCAAACTGCAGTGCTGTGAAACAGCTATGCATTCTAAGGTGGCTTTTATCGCCGTAAGCAGTATTCGCAGTTGGCGCGTTTACTGGTTGGTGTTCACGTAATCAACGGCCTGCTGAACCGTGGTGATTTTCTCAGCATCTTCGTCTGGAATTTCAATATCAAACTCTTCTTCAAGGGCCATTACCAGCTCAACCGTATCTAGAGAGTCAGCACCTAGGTCTTCTACAAAGGCAGAACCCGTGTTTACTTCTTCTTCCTTAACGCCTAACTGCTCTACTACAATTTTTTTAACTCGTTCGTCGATGCTACTCATGACAATTACTCTCTGATGTATTTAACGATTTTGGGTATTTTAGAGAAAAGACTCGCCCCATGCCAGCTCTTATTTTAAAGAGTTTTTTAACTTAAAAATCAACAACTTGAATGATTTAAACGATAGTTTAAACCAACCTCAAGCATCAATTCATGTACAGGCCGCCGCTGATATTCAGGGTTTCTCCAGTGATATAGCCAGACCAATCGGATGCCAAGAAGCACACGGCCTTGGCAATATCTTCACACTGCCCAATTTTGGCTAGTGGCACTTGCTGAGCAATCGCCTCTCGCTGGCTCTCATTCATGGCTGCCGTCATGTCCGTTTCCACATAACCCGGGGCGATGGCATTAACAGTAATATTGCGAGAGCCAACCTCTTGGGCTAATGATTTAGTAAAGCCCAACACACCCGCTTTCGAGGCGGAATAATTAACCTGACCACTGTTGCCCATCATGCCAACCACCGAGGCGATATTGATAATGCGGCCCTTGCGTGCCTTCATCATACCGCGCAAGCAGGCCTTGCTGAGACGGTATACCGCGCTAAGATTGGTATCGATGACCGAATCCCACTGCTCTTCCTGCATACGCATCAGTAGATTATCAGCAGTAATGCCTGCATTATTAACTAGGATAGAAATCGCGCCCTGCTCGGCGGAGATCTGCTTGATCAAAGCCTGTACCTGCTCAGCATCAGTCACATTCAGTACCAAGCCCTTACTACCAATCGTTGTACCGGCAAGGTATGCGGATATGCTCTGGGCACCGGCCTCTGAGGTTGCTGTACCCAATACCGTCGCGCCAGCCGCTGCCAAGTGCTCGGCAATGGAGCGGCCAATGCCTCGGCTGGCACCAGTGACCAGCGCGATCTCCCCGTGTAGGTCTAGGCTAATACTCATGACTGCATATCCAAGGCGTTGTCCAAACCACTCGGGGAATCAACACAGGCCACAGGGGTGCGCTTGATAGTGCGTTTCACCAAGCCACTGAGTACCTTGCCTGGGCCCATTTCTATATACAGACCCGATGCATTCATCCCCTGCATAGTTTGCACCGACTCTACCCAGCGCACAGGAGAGTAAAGCTGCTGAATTAGTGCTTCACGAATAGCATCTGCACTATCGCACACACTCGCAGTGGCATTGTGGATCACAGGAATGTTAGGTGCTTTAATATCAATAAAGTCTAGGGACTCGGCGAGCTTCTCTGAAGCGGGACGCATTAAGCTAGAGTGTGAAGGCACGCTCACGGGGAGCATCAAGGCGCGCTTAGCACCCTCGGCTTTGGCAGCCACTAAGGCAAGCTCCACCGCTTCTGCAGAACCGGCAATCACTACCTGGCCCGGGGCGTTAAAATTAACCGCCTCAACAATATCTTCAGGCTGACTAATCGACTGACATACGGTAATGATCTGCTCATCTTGCAAGCCTAGAATAGCCGCCATCGCCCCCTCACCTTCGGGCACCGCTTGCTGCATATAGCGTGCACGGGCTTCTACAAGGCGAACCGCATCAGCAAAGCCTAGAGCTCCAGAGGCGACCAAGGCGGTATATTCACCAAGGCTGTGACCCGCCATCACCGCAGGCTTAGCCCCCTCTACCGCACACCAAACACGCCATGCGGCAACACCCGCTGCCAACATGGCTGGCTGGGTGTTCAGGGTTTTGTTTAAGGCGTTATCCGGGTTTTCCTGAGTCAGCTTCCACAGATCGAAACCCAGAGAGTCAGAGGCCTCGGCAAAGGTCTGTTCAACGATCTCAAACTCAGCGGCCAAATCGGCCAGCATGGCGGTGGACTGTGACCCCTGTCCGGGGAAAATTGCTGCAAATGTCATGTCTAGCTCAATGTATTATTTTTAATGTAGGTCGAGAACATCTTGCATATTAAACAAGCCAGACTGCTTCTCGCCCACCCAGCCCGCTGCGCGCATGGCCCCGTTGGCAAAGGTCATGCGGCTGCTAGCCTTGTGCGTGATCTCTACACGCTCACCAATATCCGCAAACATTGCCGTGTGATCACCAATGACATCACCCGCACGTACAGTGGCAAAGCCAATGGTCTTGCGATCGCGTTCACCAGTGTGACCTTCGCGGCCGTAGACGGCACACTCTTTTAAGTCACGCCCAAGCGTATCCGCAATCACCTCACCCATACTCAAGGCCGTACCCGAGGGTGCATCTACTTTATGGCGGTGATGGGCTTCGATGATTTCAATGTCCACCGTATCGCCCAACACACGAGAAGCTATTTCTAAGAGCTTAAACGTTAAGTTCACCCCCACACTGAAATTAGTTGCCATAACAATGCCCACCTGCTCGGCAGCAGCATTGATCTGCGCCTTCTGCTGGTCAGAAAAGCCTGTTGTGCCAATAATCATTTTTTTACTCGCCCCCTGGCAAACCTGAAGCGCTGCGATGCTAGGTTCAGGACGAGTAAAATCGATCAATACATCAAAGTCGTTAATCACCGCTTGTATATCAGAAGAGATATTAACGCCCAATGTACCAACATTAGCCAATGAGCCGGCATCCACACCTAAAAACTCACTACCCGCATGCTCTAGGGCGGCCCCCAAACTGAGTCCATCAGTATTTACGCAGGCTTCAACCAACGCGCGCCCCATGCGCCCTGCGGCACCATTAATTGCAATTCGTGTTGTCATTTTTATTAATCCGAGAGGGTATTTGAAAATATGCGCCAATAATACTAAAGATCGCGACTAATCACAGGCTTTTCCACCCCATCATAACTATTCAAGAATGTTCTTTATGCCCACCACTAATACGCCGTATGTATCATTCCATTCATTGACGGGGACAGATATTTGCACTGAATAGGTTTTAGTACTTTCGTCAAAGCGCAAAGGGCCGTATATGATCCGCCCTTCTCCCCCTACATAGCTCTTGATGAACTTATCTTCATCCCCCTGCCAGTAATCCGTTGTTTTTGGGTACAGGCCAACAATAGCGCCTTTCTTATCACACAAGAAGGCTTCCATGTACAAGGGGGAACTAGCCACCTTTTGCTGTAAATATTGGCTGACATCATTCGCCAACAAAGCATCAACTAAGGGCTTATATCCATCGTCTGACCACTGAGCGTCAATAGTGAGAACATCACCCATAGACATCCCCTGCTCGTTTTGCTTCTGCAAAGCGTTCAATAACAGTGGGGAATTGGCCCATTCAAGAATAATAGAGGCGTGTGCTTTGACAATACTTTGCATGCGCGGGGAAAGGTCAGTAGTAGCCACCTCTTGTGCAAGCGCCCCAGCACTACCCACAAGAAATAAAATCGCCACACAGACTAAACAACGATGTTTACATTGCCCCTTTAGCCCAATCATACTCGCCCCCAAGAAATCCGCACACAGCCATACGTACTACACCCTATATAGCAGAAACTCAGCCTTCATCAACAAACACTGTCTTGCTTGCTATGATCCGCGCTGGCAACAGGAGGACTTACTACCAGAGCAGATTAACAACGAGAGCAGCCTTAGCTACCTTCCAGAAAGCGGATATAGGCCTCAGCAGAATCTTTAGGCGCTTCAAAGATAGGCACATGACCAACCCCCGGCATAATCACCGTCTTATGATTTTTAATATTGCGCTCCAGCTCCTTCGTCACCGGCGCCTCAAAAATCTTGTCCTCGGCACCCCACAGAATCAATACCGGCATACGGAAACTCTTCAGAGCAATACCGAACATACCTGGCCCCATGGATTTCTGGGTCTTCATCAAACCGTCGATAATCTTCTTGTACACGGGATAACGCGCAATTTGGCGCTGTTCCATTACTTCCAGCAACTCTTGAGGTAAAAAGGGCTTATCAGCCATGGCTAGATTAATCACTCTGCGCATATCGCCTTTCTGCTTAACAATCAGGTCAAACTTACCCGCCAGCATATCCTGCATAACAGGGCCTTTATGCTCATACAAGCCTGCAGAATCAATCAAGGCCAAGCTCAACACCTGCTGAGGGCGGAAAGTCGCCCACTGAATGGCCAGGCCACCGCCCATGGAATTACCCGCAATATGATATTTCTCTAAACCCAGCTCATCTACAAAGGCCTTCATTACACTGCTCACCTCTGGCATGGAATAGTCTAGCTCCAAGCCGGAAGCGCTTTCACCGTGGCCCGGCAAGTCGGGAATATAGACGTGGTATTTGCCCGTCAAATACTTCGCCATGCGGTTCCAGTTGTTTCTGTCGCCAGTAAAGCCGTGCAACAGAATCATTGGCTCACCGTCAGCGGGGCCACCCTCGGAATAAGTGATATCAACGCCGCGCACGGTGATCTTCTTACTGGTCAAGCCAGCCCAAGAGCGCTCTTGCTGCATGATAGAGTCGAACAAGGCGGAGTAGTCGCCTGATGCGGCTGAGCTGGAGCCACCCGATTTGGGGGTGGTTTGGCATGCGGATAGGCTGAAAAGCAGGCCTAGTAGAAGGAGTTTTTTGAACATTTTGATTCCCTGTGATTTTTTAGTTGCTGCTATCTTAGGGGGTTATATTGCTAAAGGCTATTGGACTTAGGTCATGGGCTTAGCACCGAACTCTGTAGGAGCGGATTCCTATCCGCGAAATGTTTGGGATTGATCGCGGATGGGAATCCGCTCCTACGAATGAATAAACGTGGTCTGTCCCCAGTTTATTTCCCCAGTTTATTCCCAACTTCACTTAATGCATCTTCACTTTGAAGGTTAATACCTTCAGGAAATGGAATTGAAACACAGCCATAAAGACTCAATATCAACGCTAATAATATAAATTTCAACTTACTATATCCCTATAAAAGAAAAGGCCTGAAAAACCAGGCCTCATCATTATACAGTCTTAATCTAGATACTAGAATTTCATATCCTCAAAAAACTTCTTAACCCCATCAACCCAATTCCCCGACTTCGGGTTATGCTTACCCCCTGCATCGGTCAAGGTCTTATCAAACTCTTGCAGTAGCTCTTTCTGCTTATTGCTCAAGTTCACTGGTGTTTCAATCACTACCTTGCACAAAATATCACCCACTGGGCCGCCGCGTACCGGCTTCACACCTTTGCCGCGTAAACGAAACAGCTTGCCGGTTTGCGTGCTATGAGGAATCTTCAAACTCACTCGACCATTTAGCGTCGGTACTTCTACTTCACCGCCCAAGGTAGCGGTAGCAAAGCTGATGGGGACACTGCAGTGCAAATTTGCTTCCTCACGCTCGAAGATCGCGTGGGCCTTCACATTCATTTGTACAAATAAATCGCCTGTTGGGCCACCATGTTCCCCGGCTTCACCTTCGCCGGATAGACGAATGCGATCGCCCGTGTCCACGCCCGCAGGCACTTTAACCGATAAGGTTTTGGTCTCTTGCTTGCGCCCTTCTCCGTGACAACCGGTACAAGGGTCGCTGATGACCTTGCCCGTGCCGCGACAGTTAGGGCAGGTTTGCTGTACTGAGAAGAAACCCTGCTGCATACGCACCTGGCCGATGCCGCCACAGGTAGTACAGCCGCTAGGCTGTGTACCCGATTTGGCACCCGAGCCATTACACACTTCACAGTGCACTTTAGACGGCACCTTAATCTTTACTTCTGTGCCGTTAACCGCATCTTCTAAGCTAATATCTAGGTTGTACTGCAAATCGGCACCGCGCTGGGCGCGCGAACGACCACCACCTCCGCCGCCACGGCGGCCACCACCAAAGATATCACCGAAGACGTCACCAAAGACATCGCCGAAATCACCACCGCCGCCAAAGCCACCGCCTCCGCCGCCCTGCTCTAGGCCCGCATGACCGTACTGGTCATAAACCTGACGCTTCTGTGGGTCACCCAAGACCTCATAAGCTTCTTTCGCTTCTTTAAAGCTCGCCTCTGCTTTAGCATCACCCGGATTGCGATCTGGGTGAAACTTCATTGCCAGTTTGCGGTACGCCTTCTTCATGGTCGCATCATCTGCGCCTTTGGCTACACCGAGTACTTCATAATAATCGCGTTTAGACATTGTTAAACCTTGTCTGCTTGCCAGTTGTACTGCAACAACTCGCGTATGTATAACGGCAAATGCGGATAGCCTAAAAAGGCATGCTTTTTAGCCTATCCGCATTATTGACCTAACTTATAAAAAAGTTAGGTTTTGCTTACTTCGTATCTTCTTTAACTTCTTCGAAGTCAGCATCAACCACGTCATCATCTGCAGGTGCTGCGCCCGCGTCTGCACCAGCTTCACCCATATCAGGTGCGCCTTCTGCGTCAGCATAAGCTTTCTGAGCGATAGGCCCGAAAGCCGTTGTTAGCGCTTCAGTCTTAGTAGTGATCGCTTCTAAGTCGTCACCAGCGATAACTTCTTTAAGCTCCGCGATAGCCGCATCAACTGGCGCCTTCTCTTCGTCAGTTACTTTATCAGCAAGATCCGTCAAGGACTTCTCTACCGAGTGAATCATGCCTTCAGCCGCGTTGCGTGCTTCTACTAGCTCTTTAACTTTTTTGTCCTCTTCAGCATGAGCTTCAGCGTCCTGTACCATGCGTTCGACTTCTTCATCACTCAAACCAGAAGAGGCCTTAATCTGGATAGATTGCTCTTTACCCGTAGCCTTGTCCTTCGCCGACACATGCATAATGCCATTCGCATCGATGTCAAAGGTCACTTCAATTTGAGGCGTGCCACGAGGTGCGGGTGGTATATCAGCTAGGTCAAACTTACCCAGTGACTTGTTACCATTAGCAATTTCTCGCTCACCCTGCAATACGTGAATCGTAACCGCAGGCTGATTATCTTCTGCGGTAGAGAATACCTGTGACGCATTCGTCGGCACGGTAGTATTTTTTTCGATCAGCTTAGTCATCACGCCGCCCATCGTCTCAATACCTAAAGACAATGGCGTCACGTCAAGTAGCAATACGTCTTTAACGTCGCCGCCCAATACGCCACCTTGAATCGCAGCACCAACAGCCACCGCTTCATCAGGGTTTACGTCTTTGCGTGGCTCTTTGCCGAAGAAATCTTGTACCGCATCTTGTACCTTAGGCATACGCGTTTGACCGCCGACCAAGATCACATCATTAATCTCGCCTACTGACTTGCCCGCATCTTTCAACGCCGTGCGACAAGGTTCAATAGTACGCTTAACTAAGTCTTCTACTAGCGACTCAAGTTTGGCGCGAGTCACTTTTACATTCATGTGCTTAGGACCTGACGCATCAGCAGTAATGTAAGGCAAGTTAACATCCGTCTGCTGTGCAGAGGACAGCTCAATCTTAGCCTTTTCAGCAGCTTCCTTTAGGCGCTGCATCGCCAAGGGGTCACCCTTAAGATCCACTCCCTGATCTTTTTTGAACTCGTCTGCCAAGTAGTCGATCAAACGCATATCAAAATCTTCGCCACCTAGGAAGGTGTCACCGTTGGTGGACAATACTTCAAACTGGAACTCGCCATCCATCTCGGCAATTTCAATGATAGATACGTCAAAAGTACCGCCACCCAAGTCGTATACCGCAATCACGCTGTCGCCCTTGGCTTTCTTGTCCATACCATACGCCAATGCGGCGGCAGTAGGCTCGTTAATGATGCGCTTAACATCTAAGCCCGCAATGCGGCCAGCATCCTTCGTAGCTTGACGCTGAGAGTCGTTGAAGTACGCAGGTACAGTAATAACCGCTTCTGTTACCTCTTCACCCAGGAATTCTTCGGCCGTTGTCTTCATCTTCTGCAATACGCGCGCAGAAATTTCAGGAGCAGACATCTTCTTGCCATTCGCTTCTACCCATGCGTCACCATTGTCAGCTTTAACAATTTTGTAAGGCACAAGGTCAATATCTTTCTGTACGGCGTCTTCGGCGAACTGGCGGCCAATCAAACGCTTAACTGCGTACAGGGTATTCTCAGGGTTAGTTACCGCTTGGCGCTTAGCAGGCTGGCCTACCAATACTTCGTCACCATCAGCAAATGCGATGATTGAAGGGGTTGTGCGATCACCCTCGGCATTTTCCAACACGCGTGGCGTCTCGCCGTCCATTACTGATACACAAGAATTGGTTGTACCCAAGTCGATACCGATTATCTTACCCATTGTAAATACCTCTATATTTCGCTTATATCTTAGTTAACTGTTATGTAGGGCTTAGTTGCATACTTTCAACCCTAGGGAATTCATTCTTTATTAGTTCTTTACCACGACGACCATTGCAGGGCGCAGTAGACGGTCATTTAACAGATAACCTTTCTGCATCACCGCCATCACCGTATTATTTTCCTGCTCAGGGGATGGCTGCATAGAAATCGCCTGATGGTGATCGGGGTTAAAGGTCTCACCCACAGGGTCCAATTGAACGACCTTAAACTTTTCCATCGCCGAAGCCAGCATCTTACCCGTCAGCTCAGTGCCCTCGATAATCTTAGCGATGTCTGCGCCCTCTTCCTGAGCTGCTGTCAGCCCCATTTCCATAGAGTCACGCACCGCCAACAGCTCATTAGCGAATTTTTCTAAGGCAAATTTGCGTGCGTTGTCGACGTCTTTGTCTGTGCGGCGCTTAACGTTTTCCATCTCTGCCTTGGTGCGCAGGGCAATATCCCAGTTCTCGTCTGCCTTGGCTTGCGCCGCCGCGAGCTGCGCCTGCAGGTCAGCAATAGGGTCTAGCTCAACAACTTCTTCAGCAGCAGTGTCAACCTCAACGTCGACAGGTGCTGCTTCAGCAGCGCTTCCCGCCGTTTCTTCAGTAACATTTTCAACTGTATCTTCAACTGTATCTTCAACTGTATCTTCAACTGTATCTTCAACTGGCTTTTCAACAACTTCATCAGGCTTAATGTCAGACATCACAACTCCGCAAACGCTAATATTTCAAATGTGCGGCATTTATAAGGATAGGCAGGAGAATTTCAAGCAATTTAATAAAAAAAGCATCAAAAACAGCAAATTAGACAGTTTATTGATACTTTTAGGGGGAAATGAAGTGATTCGTGCCACCCCATGTCGATCAGCTATTCAGTTTGATTAGCATCTCGGTCAATTTTGAACCCTGGTTTTGAATCGCCAGCTGCTCGAGCTTCTTAACGAGAGAGCCGTCTTCATTGAAGGCTTCATAAGCCTGGCTGACTGCTTTCTGCTCCGGCAATACTAAGCAGCCAAGATTACTCATAATCACCCTAGCATGCACTAGCCCTCGCAGCCCGCCCAGCCCACCAGGGGAGGCTGCCATCAGACTGACTGTTTTACCTGAAAATGCCAGTAAGGCATCCTCATCACCCTCACGGCGCGAAGCCCAGTCAATAGCATTTTTCAAAACTGCAGTGACCGACCCGTTATATTCTGGGCAAGCGATGACAAAACCGTCATGCTCAATCAACAATTGCTTAAAGGCTCTTGCCGTCTCCGGCATGCCATTTTCCGCCTCGTCATCTTCATCGAAAATAGGCATGGGGTAGTCAGCCAAATCGATATAGGTCACTGCCGCACCGGCATCTTCTGCGGCCTTGGCCGCCACTAGGGCCAACTTCTTATTGTAAGAGTCTTTACGCAGGCTGCCCGCAAAGGCTAATACTTTGGGTTGGTAAACTTTCATCATTCCTCTCCTCAGGATTTATTTTTTAGGGTCTTTATCGTCAGATTTGGCTTGGACGTCGCGCTGCTTGCGGATAGAGCTAATTTCATTGCGAATCACCCCCAGCCCCTTACCTACCGAACGCATCGTGCCATAGACACCGCTGGCTGATTGATCGTGCACGCGACGCATACGCTTGCCCACTTCTTGAGTTTGCGGAATGGACTCCAATATATCAAAAGACACATCAGAGAAGGCTTTATGCACATCCTCCACCGAGGTCGTCGCCGCCTGCATCATATGCTCTAGGGTAATCTGCTGCTCTATCGTTTGGTGCACAAAGGCATCCACACTGGCCTGAAAATCATCCAACTGTAATTGCACTTGGCGATAGTTAATCCACTGCAAAAAAAGTATCACTATCAATACGACGGACAGAACCAACAATAACCACAACATCATGATGCCTCCTTAACTACTTTTCCGTCTAGCTGCACACTCACCTGAGCGGCTATACCGCGTTGCTGTAGCTCTACAGCCAACTCTTTGCGTAAATCTTGGTACACACGTTTTTTAACCAGCGCAGGCGCCAGTGCGCCCGCCACACCACCCACGGCGGCTTCTTGTTCAGCCACGGCCAGTGGATTTTTAACCACAATTTTCACATAGGGTCGCCCCCCGCCTATCTGCTCGGCGGGGATGGCTGCAGCCTGAATGGCCGCAGCCTGCTCACCTTTTTCTGCCAACTGCAGCTGTAAGTCAGCTATACGCTTGCGTAAAGCCGCCATAAAGCGCCATTGCAACACGGCAACCACTAGTACGACGACCATGCTTAGCTCTAATAAAAGGGTAGGATTTAATTGATCCATATGTTCACTTAATTCTTGGCCTGACCATATTGAAATAGGGATTTGTTGGTATATAGTGGAGTTAATAGCAGCACAAATCCAGCGCAATTTTTGGCTACAGCATACAGAAGAATAACTATGAGTAATACCTACGCAATTGTATTTAAAGGTGAAGTCCTAGACGGGGCAAACAGTACCGCCGTACAACAGAAGGTCGGCGCCATGTTCAAGGCCGATGCCGCCAAATTAGCCGCACTATTCTCTGGCAAGCCCGTTGCGATTAAGAAAAACGTAGACGAAGCAACGGCAAATAAGTTTGTAGCCGCCTTTGCCAAGGCAGGCGCCAAGGCCTACGTAAAAGATATGGCGGCGCCTGCTCCGGCCGCCGCTCCTGCTCCTCAGGAAGAAACTATCACAGCGGCTCCGCCACCAGCCGAAGCCGCTCCAGCGAGCCCGGCCACCTCATCGAGTAGCAGCGATGAAGTAAGCTACAACCCTGACGCAGACGCCAGCCTGCGTGAAGCACCGCAGACCGTCGTCAATCTTCAAGCGGGGTCCTTAGAAGGACTGTCGATGAGCGAACCAACGGGCTTTTTAGTAGAGCCTGCCCCTGCTGACTTTACGCCCGCACCTGAGGCAATTGAAGCAGACTTGGCTGCAGAGGGCACCACTATTCCGGCCCCCCCTAAAGATACCACCCCACCGCCTGAACCCGGGGACTGGGGTTTGAGTGATGAAGTAGGAGAGAGTGCACCGAGTGGCAAGGCAAGCTTTAGTTTAGATCCGTAAGTTATTTTTTAGGCTTCACTATAGAAGCCAACACCCCACGCAACATCTTCAGCTCCCCCACCTCAGGCCGCGCCTTGGTAAACAAGCGACGCAGCTTCACCATTATATCTCCCGCATGCTTGGGGTTGATAAAGCCCGTGTGATTAAGCACCTCTTCCAAGTGCCCGTAGAAATGCTCAACTGCATCGTGGCTGGGGTATTCAGCCTTATCTTCATGCTCTGGCAAGGCACCCTCGGAGTGAGTCACCCACAGCTCATAACACAAGGTCTGGGCGGCGGAGGCCACATTCAGCACATCGTATTCGGGGTTGGCAGGGATATACACATGCATATTGGCTAAACGCAAGGTTTCACTGGGCAAACCGGAGCGCTCCGGGCCAAACATAATGGCAATTTTTGCACCCGCACTGGCTTCTGAATAAGCCTGCTGCATAGCCGAACGAGCAGACTGCATGGGCCAGGCAAAACCACGCCTACGCGCACTCGTGGCTGCTACTAGACTACAGCCCTCTAGGGCCTCTTCAACGGTAGCCACTACCCGTGCATTTTCTAAGATATCCACCGCACCCGCCGCTCGGCTAGTCGCCTCGGCATGGGGAAACTCTAAGGGCTCAACCAGAACTAACTCATAGACCCCCATATTTTTCATTGCCCGAGCGACCGCACCAATATTGCCGGGGTGAAAGGTGTTCACCATAACAATGCGGATATGCTGTAAGGGGGAGTTTTCCGCAACTGAACTGGATTTTGGGTCGGTCATAAAAAAGCGCCTCACTAGGGAGGCGCTATGCTAAGGCATTAGGCTCGTTTTTTACAGTGTTCTAGCCGCCAATCAAGCTGCTCAAGTCAATTGAACCCACTGCATTTGAATAGGAGTCCAGTAAAGCTTGAGCTTGTTCATCTAAATCTATCAATATGCCTAAGCGGGCATACAGGCTCATCATCTCAGCCACGGGAAGATTATTTACGTTGATAGTAATTTGATCATCAATATCCGTCACGCTAACCCCCTCATCAGTCACACGCACAGTGACTAGGTCATTGCCAAAGGCGCGGATAACCGAGACTATTGCGCCCTGCTCTGCACTATAGACAAAGCTCACACCATCCTGGTTAGACAGATGCAGCTGGTTATTGATAAATTCAACATCGTAGCGACGTGAAGGCCACAGTTCATCCGGCTGTACCTCTAGCCCCATGGATAGTGTATTGATGTAATCCTTGGGTGTAGTGTTAGCAATCAAGTAACTCAAGCTGTTAGTGATGGCATCTGGTTGAAACAGTGCGCCAATAAAGTTAAAGCCTGTTTGAAAGGGTTTCTGCAACACATTTTCCAGTTGCAACTCGTTAAAGTCGAAAGCCAACGGCGCGCCATTAAACAAGTCTAAATACTCTTGCAGGTCAGGGAATGTGCCGCGCAAGGTCACATGGGTTTCAGGGATTAGCACCGAATCTATACCAAAGCGAGAAAACATAGTGTTATCTGTATTCCCCAGATCCAGCACTAAGCCTTTGGCACCATCAACGGTGAACAGGCGATCTCCATTGGGCGTATACAAATGTCCATCTTGGATTTCTAAGTGCGCAACAGTGGCCGCACTCGCATCGGTAAAGTTAATATCCGCAAAGCCCTTAAAGTCCACATCAAACTGCTGAGTACTATCGTCAGCCTTACTAACTAGCATCCCGAACTCTAAATAACCGCTGGCATCGAGACCAGTAACAAAATCACCCAGCACACAGTCAACCATACCCAGCAGCCCAGCCAAATCACTCCCCTGGGCTAGAGCTGTACATTCAACAGGTAACGCCTGCATCGCTGCTACCAGTTGTAATTGCATAGCCTGTTGCTGAACGGGATCCATATTGGGAGTTTGTAGCCCAACCAACAAGGCGTATAGCATCGACAATAAATTTTGCACTCCCGTGAAATCATCCTGCTGCTCAAAGGTGAAATTGATATAGCTATCTTTATTAAACTCTGTGCTGAACTGGGAATTGCTGATCGTACCGCCGGACTTCAGTGTATAGGGCAGCGTACCTAACAGAACACCGTTGCTCACGGGGTGGATTTGAATCTCAAAGTCAATTTGATGACCTACCAGTGTTTTGCCAGGCAAAGTCTTAAAGCTAAGCAGCTTGGTATTTACGTTGTAAAGCACCTCAACATTATCGGCACCTCCGGACACTGCACTGCGGTCAACAATGCCGTTCACATCCGCTATCGTCACTAGGTAGTCATGACCCAGTGCCGCATACATAACCTCTTTCACTATATTCAACGACGACAGCAATGTGTTCAGCAACTCTGGGGTGATAATCCAGCTCAGCTGATCAACTTGAGACTGTACATAATCTTGCAAAGCCTGCTCGTTGATCGTACCAGAAAGGCGAGTCACATCATCAAGGGCCGCCTGGACCATGGAATTCAAATCACTATTGGTACTACCACTGGTCTCGACTTCCGCGGCATGGTCTTCATTAAGGCCAGCAATCAAACTATCGTATTGTGCTGCAACGTCGCCGCTCTGGATATGCGTTGCCAATTGTTCAGCACTCTCAAAAATATCCTTGATTGTGGCCACATTCGGATTTGCAGAGGTCGTATCTTCAAGTAAGGTACCTGCTGCAAAGGCATCCGCATAGTTATCTAAGCGAACTTTCATCTGTCCTGGAGAACCACCTGCAAAGGCACCCGCTAATACACCATAGTTCACTGCTGAACTAGCATCTCCATCAACAGCGGCTGTATCTGTGACGTCAGTAGGTTTAATAGATACAAAGTCCCCTGGCAACTTAAATAACGCCGCCACTTCCTCGTTGACTGTCGCTATTGACTCAGAAGTCAATCCACCCAGCGCATCTACCTTGGCTGCTGCCATATTGGTAATCGGTGTAACATAGATATTTACAGGTTGATTAGGTAGCACATTGCGCATCACTGCACTCATCGATGTGCCCGTCACAACCGACATAGACTCACCAAAGGCAACATTGACACAACCCGCAGGGGCATCACACAACATTCTCGTATTAGGTGTCGCAGTAACAAGCAGCTTTACCGGGCCACTGTAGTCATCAGGGACATCTAACTGGTAATCGCCTTTGCCATCGGTCACGCTACTATCCAATAGTGTCTCAACACCAGCCACGTTGCCGAACAGCTCTACTTGGGCATTAGCCATCAAGCCCTTCACCGCTTGGCCCGTGATTTCCTTCGGGGCTGGAGCCTTACCGCTGCCACAGGCAATAAGCACAGCTGAAGACAGGGTGACTAGTGAAAGCTTTAGGGCATTATTTCGTAGCATTTTATTATCCTGAGGACACAAACTTAAATCATTCGCGTTAAAATAGACTGTTTGTCAATATTTATCCATATACTAAAAGTCATACAAGGCTTTGCTGACGCGTAAACCCAATAAAGGTCAGAATCAAGCTGAATAGCAAAGCAATCTTAACTTTTTAGGCCGTTTCAGGTACAGTACGCCACCAAAATTTAAGTTTAGAGAGCAAAGTAGCTCTCGTTTCATCTATAAAAACTAGCCTTTCTGGCCTATCCGCATTGAATATCAGTCTGGATAGACACTGGAATAGCGACTAAGTGAGAGATTTGCATGAGCTTGTATACTGAATACCTAGAAGAAATTGAGGTTCGTAAGAAGGACCTAGGATTGAACCCCAAACCCATTGATGCTGCCAATTTGGTAGAAGAGCTCATCGCTCAGATCAAAGACGTTGACAATGAGCACCGCAAAGGCTCTCTAGACTTCTTCATATACAACACACTGCCAGGCACTACACCGGCGGCCGTGGTTAAAGCTCAGTTCCTAAAAGACATCGTAACAGGCGCGGAAACAGTGGCTGAAATTAGCGCTGAGTTTGCACTAGAGCAGCTGTCTCATATGAAAGGCGGCCCTTCTGTTAAGGCTCTACTAGACATCGCCCTATCTGACGACAGCAACAACGTTGCCGCTGGCGAAGTGCTAAAGACCCAGGTCTTCCTGTACGAAGCAGACATGTCTCGCTTAGAAGATGCGTTCAAAGCGGGCAACGCTATCGCTAAAGACATTTTAGAAAGCTACGCGAAGGCCGAGTTCTTCACTAAGTTAAATGACATCCCAGAGAAAATTGACGTTGTGACTTACGTTGCTGCTGAAGGCGATATCTCTACTGACCTTCTCTCTCCGGGTAATCAGGCACACTCTCGCTCTGACCGTGAACTACACGGCCAGTGCATGATCACACCAGAAGCACAGCAAGAAATTGTTGAGCTAGGTAAGCAGCACCCTAACGCGAAAGTAATGCTGATCGCTGAGAAAGGCACCATGGGTGTGGGTTCTTCGCGTATGTCTGGCGTTAACAACGTGGCACTGTGGGCTGGCCAGAAGTCTTCTCCTTACATTCCATTTGTTAACAACGCGCCTGTTGTTGCCGGTACTAACGGTATCGCACCGATCTTCCTGACTACCGTTGACGTAACTGGCGGTATCGGTCTAGACCTGAAAAACTGGGTTAAGAAAACTGACGCAAACGGCAATGTAGTCTTTGATGACAACGGTGACGCAGTACTAGAAGAAGCGTACTCAGTAGCAACCGGTACCGTGCTAACTATCGACACTAAGGCTAAGAAGCTTTACAACGGAGACCAAGAACTGGTTGACGTATCCGGTGCGTTCACGCCCCAAAAAGTTGAGTTTATGAAAGCAGGCGGTTCTTACGCTCTAACCTTCGGTAAGAAGCTACAAACTTTTGCAGCAGAAGCACTAGGCATTGAACCCCCAGTAGTATTCGCACAATCTAAAGAAATCTCTATTGAAGGCCAAGGCCTTACCGCTGTTGAGAAAATCTTCAACCGCAACGCTGTTGGCGTAGCATCGAAGACAGCACTGCACACCGGTTCTGACGTTCGTGTAAAAGTGAACATCGTCGGTTCTCAGGATACTACTGGCCTGATGACCTCTCAGGAACTGGAGTCTATGGCGGCTACCGTTATCTCTCCAAGCGTTGACGGCGCCTACCAGTCTGGTTGCCACACGGCTTCCGTATGGGACAGCAAGGCACAGGTTAACATCCCGCGTCTGATGAAGTTCATGAACGACTTCGGCGTGATCACAGCACGTGATCCTAAAGGCGTTTACCACTCAATGACGGACGTCATCCACAAGGTGTTGAACGACATCACTGTGGACGATCGTGCCATCATCATCGGTGGTGACTCTCACACCCGTATGTCTAAAGGTGTCGCCTTCGGTGCTGACTCCGGTACGGTTGCTATCGCTCTAGCGACAGGCGAATGTGCGATGCCTATCCCTGAGTCTGTAAAAGTGACCTTCAAGGGCAATATGCAAAGCCACATGGATTTCCGTGACGTCGTACACGCGACCCAAGCGCAGATGCTGAAGCAGTTCAAAGGCGAAAACGTTTTCCAGGGCCGTGTAATCGAAGTACAAATCGGTACGCTACTGGCTGACCAAGCGTTCACCTTCACTGACTGGACTGCAGAGATGAAGGCAAAGGCCTCTATCTGTATTTCTACTGACGACACACTGATTCAGTCTCTAGAGCTGGCCAAGTCTCGCATCCAGATCATGATCGACAAGGGCATGGAAAACCGCGACAACATGTTGCAGGGTTTGATTGACCTAGCTGACAGGCGTATTGCTGAAATCACATCTGGCGAAGCGCCTGCGCTGGCTCCTGACGACAGCGCTAAGTACTACGCTGAAGTGGTGGTTGACCTAGACGCAATCGAAGAGCCCATGATTGCTGACCCAGACGTCAACAACGACGACGTTTCTAAGCGCTACACTCACGACGTGATCCGACCTACTTCTTACTACGATGGCCGCAAGGTTGACCTAGGCTTTGTAGGTTCTTGCATGGTGCACAAGGGCGATATGAAGATCATCGCTCAAATGTTGCGCAACCTAGAGAAGCAAGGCCCTATCGAATTTAAGGCACCGCTAGTAATTGCACCACCAACCTACAACATCGTTGACGAGCTAAAAGCGGAAGGCGACTGGGAGCTACTACAGAAGTACGCTGGTTTCGAATTTAACGACGAGAACCCAAAAGAAGAAGCTCGCACTAAGTACAAGAAGCAAATGTACCTAGAGCGCCCTGGCTGTAACCTATGCATGGGTAACCAGGAAAAAGCCGAAGCGGGTGACACAGTACTAGCCACCTCTACTCGCCTATTCCAAGGCCGTGTTGTTGAAGACAGCGCCGAGAAGAAAGGTGAATCGCTATTGGGCTCTACGCCAATGGTTGTTCTATCGACTATCTTGGGTCGTTTCCCGACTCTAGAAGAGTACAAGCAAGCGGTTGAAGGTATCGACCTGACTCGCTTTGCACCTCCTTCTAAGGACCTGGCTCGCCCTGTTGTTTTGAAAGCGATGTAAGCTAGCTTAATCCGCTAAATTTTATTTAGCTGGATTTGAAAAAGCCCGGAGTGTTTGCTTCGGGCTTTTTTGTGGGTGATGGGGATAGGCTGGAGTGGGTATTTTTAGCTTATTCGCATAGGGTAGAAATACGTAGGCCTGATAAGCATCAGCGCCATCAGGCGGGCGAAATTTTGCGTAATTCCAATACCTGTTGCCGGAAGGCGCCTGAGGCTTTTCCGACCTACATGAAATCAAGGTTACGCGTTACCAAAAAACGAGAGAATATCGGACAGTCGAGTGAGTAAACGGGAACGCGGAATTTGGCAGCGTCGATTTTGGGAACATCAAATACGAGATGAAACGGATTACCAAAGACATGTGGGTTACATTCAGATCAACCCCGTGAAGCATGGTTATGTTCATCAGGTAAAAGATTGGCCACACTAATCGTTTCACCGATATGTCAGACAAGGATCATTGCCAATCGATTGGAGCGGTGAAAATATTGACGAAAAATTCGAGGCAGGCGAAAGATCGGGGTAAATATTGACTGGTTCCCACGCTCCAGCGTGGTAACCCATACCTAGCTTTCCGAAAACTCCATATGCATTCCCACGCAGAGCATGGGAACGAGTAGCAGGTCTATGCGGAT
>Ga0105356_10001502_pt1 | contig 23128 bp, 12 predicted proteins | sample GOMGulsemesocosm_3_FD_83502 | JGI IMG/M metagenome (GOLD analysis project Ga0105356, IMG submission 83502) | Methane-oxidizing microbial communities from mesocosms in the Gulf of Mexico - GOM9D Gulf of Mexico | ecosystem: Environmental > Aquatic > Marine > Cold seeps | place: Gulf of Mexico... | reverse complement strand
CCAGTTTGGTTTTGGTCGTATGCGTATTAATAGTGATGATTCCGTCTACAGCGCTGCTTCCATTGAGGGTGTTGTGTTTAACATTATCTATTCACATAACGCGAGTAATCTCAGTTTAGAGTTACCGAACCCCATAAAAGCTAACTTTGTTTCTTTTGCGATTAAAATATCAAGCGATACGCTTTACCCAAGCGGGTTGATCTATACCCAGCTGACTAAATCCCCTATATAAGCTAAGGATAGTATTACCGTTGAGATTATGACTTAGCGAATGGAACGGCGTTATTTCATCAATCGTGTTGCTTATTATTTTAACTAATTTAATTAACTATCTATATATAACGAATTTTTTTCTTTATTGGAATTGAATACGTATTCATTATATTTATCGGGTACTTACCTTAACTAGAAGCTAACCGTACTTTTTATATAATGATGCTAATACCATACATTAGGAGTTATTGATGAAGAAAAAACCAACTTATATTACTTTGGCGGCAATGGTGCTGTCGTCAGTCATTGCTTGTTCACCTTTACATCTCGACACCCAAACAACACAATTACAAGATAGTAAGGAAAAAGTTGTTATTTACCAGGTGTTTACTCGGTTATTTGGTAATAAAAGTACCAGCAATAAACCCTGGGGAAGCAAGGAAGAAAACGGTGTTGGTAAATTTGCTGATATTACAAACAAAGCGTTGAAAGGTATAAAAGAATTAGGCGTGACCCATATTTGGTATACTGGGGTGCCTCACCATGCCTTAATCGCAGATTATAGCCAGTATGGTATTAGCATGGATGATCCTGATGTAGTCAAAGGACGAGCAGGCTCTCCTTATGCTGTTAAAGACTATTATTCAGTAAACCCTGATTTGGCGATAGACCCCGAAAACCGTATTGCTGAATTTGAAGCGTTAATTGCACGAACGCATCACAATAACATGAAAGTAATGATTGATATTGTCCCTAATCATGTTGCTCGTAATTATCATTCTTTAGATAAACCGGCTGGTGTGCATGATTTTGGTGTTGATGACAATGTTAATCAAGCCTATGCACGTGAAAATAATTATTACTATGTAGCGGGCGAGCAATTTAAAGTACCACAACCACTTAATGGCTATCAGCCCTTGGGTGGTGAGTCACACGCTTTAGCAGATCAACAATTTGGCGAGTTTCCTGCCAAGTGGACAGGAAATGGCTCAAGAAAAGCGCAACCACATTTTTACGATTGGTACGAAACTGTAAAAATTAACTATGGTATTAAACCAGACGGCAGCAAAGACTTTGCTGCCTTGCCTTCAGGTTATGAATTAAAGGATTATCAAGCACATTACCAATTTTGGCAGCAACAAACGGTACCTAGCTCTTGGGTAAAGTTTAAAGATATTGCGTTATATTGGGTGAATAAGGGCGTTGATGGTTTTCGATATGACATGGCTGAAATGGTACCGTTTGAATTCTGGAGTTACATGAATTCGGCAATTAAAATGGTTAATCCAGACGCGCTATTACTTGCTGAGGTTTATAACAGAGATATTTATCGTGATTACATTCGTAAAGGTAAAATGGATTACTTATATGATAAAGTCGACTTTTATGATTCGATAAAAGAAATTGTTCAAGGTAAATCTCCAGCAGATAAGCTAGTTGCCATTCAACATGATTTTCAAGATATTGAACATAATCTATTACATTTTTTAGATAACCATGATGAACAGCGTCTTGCTAGTAAAGACTTTGCCGGTGATGCTAACAAAGGCAAACCTGCGTTAGTCGTTTCAGCGTTGATTAGTTCATCACCGATGATGATATATTTCGGCCAAGAAGTTGGCGAAGATGGCAGCGAAGAAACCGGTTTTGGTGATCCAACACGTACTACTATTTTTGATTATGCCGGTGTACCTGCACATCAACGTTGGATGAATAATGGTGCTTTTGATGGTGGTCAGTTGTCAGATTCTGAAAAACAGTTACGCCAATACTACCTACAAGTTCTCAATATTGCTGTTAACTCACCGGCTATAATGGGTGGTTATGTTGAAACACAGCTAGAAAATCGCGCTGCTAACCCTCAAACATACTCGCCACAGTTATTTTCTTTTGTCCGTTATTCTGAGCAACAAGACTTAATTGTTCTGAGTAATTTTTCACAAAATACAGTAGAACAACTTGAAATGTTAATACCTAAGGCTGCAGTTACCTCAATGGAATTAGCTGATGGTCAATATCAGTTGGTTGATCAACTTACCGAACAAAAAGTAACACTAGCAGTGATAAATGGCCAAGGGAAGCTAGCAGTTAAATTAGGTCCATTACAGTCGTATATTTTCGAAGTCATTTAGCGAGTCTTACTGAGAAGTTATCGGCGTAATGATAAATTAATAACAAGTAGAGTTTAGTGCGCTACTTGTTATTAAAAAGGGACTAAATCACTATTATGCTTTTAAGCCAGCTAATAAAATTTATCATCATTATGCTGATGTTGTTCAACATACATGTCAGCAAGCTCATTAGAGCCAAAGTAATAATCTATAAGCTTTGTACGTTTATGCTTTACAGAGGGAGAAATATCATCCTGTTCTAGAACGCCTAACCATGTTTTAACTAATGACCAGGGCGGTAGGTGCTGATTCATTTACTCATCCTTGAATTTACTTACACTGAATATAACACTAGACGATGAATTAAAAGCAAGCCAATAATTAGTGTGAAAACACCCCTTTATCTATTATCAAAAACAGCTCTAAATATCCAACCAAGCACGCGGAATATAGTGATTACCTAATTACACCAAGTTTGGACAGCCTGTGTTATTAAAACACATAACTGATTTACTTTCGTTGTTGGGTTTTAAGGCCAATATTAAGAAAATGGTTTTCTAGTTTGAAAAGAAAATTTAGGAGGTCTAGTTCTCATAAAAAAAGGATGTAAACCGAGCGTACTTTACCGTACATCCCTCCCTTATTATCGTTTAATTGGATACTTGGTGTTTAGTTCACATTAATACCACTAAGTTCTATGAACCGTTAACCTAGGCGATAACATTATTCATATGTAATTATTTTTCATATTTTTAATAATTTTCAATGGTTTAAGTATATTTAAGAAGTTTTAAGTTTTCTTCTATAGCGTAAAAGAGCTAAATGGCTCTCAAGTTTTACGCATAAATTGGAACCTACTTAATGCGCTTTAAAAATTTAACTCATTCGTTTATTGCAGCCATCTATCGTGCGAATCTTTATGCTGTGCTGGTAACACTTTTATTGACGTTGCTTTTTGTCGAGGAAGTCTCTGCTGATACGATAATGCCAGCAAACAATAAGCGTACATCAACGCCTATCCCTCATTACCAAGCGTCGATAATACTCGATGGCAAGCTTAATGATGCCATTTGGGAAAAAGCACAACATTTTCCACTCAACTATGTCATTGAACCCTTTGAAAATACCAAAGCGATAGTAGAGACCGATGTTTATGTTTATGCCTCAGGGGAGTATTTATATGTTGGATTTAATGCCAAAGATCCCGACGCTCAGAACATAAGAGCTTATTTACGTGATCGCGATAAAGTATGGGATGATGATTTGGTTGGCTTTAAGCTCGATACATTGAATACCCATAAACTGGCTTATCACTTTTATGTTAACGCGAAAGGGGTAAAAATTGATTCGATAGAAAGTGGTATAACCCAAAGTTTGAACGATAATTGGGATACTATTTGGCACGCAAAAACTAATGTGTCTGCGCAAGGCTTTACCGCTGAATTTATTATACCTTTAGACCAACTTAATTTTACCGATGAAGGGACTACTAAAACCTGGGGAGCAGAATTTGTTCGTTTCTACCCTAGAGAGGTGAGTTATCAAATTTCTAATGTAAGTAAAGATAGAGAAAATAATTGCTCCCTTTGTCAGTTGCAAGAAATATCTGGTTTTACGCAAGCTAAACAAAGCAGTAATATGACCTTAGTACCAAGTATGGTTATGGTTAAAAATGAACAACGAAATTTATCAACACCAGATGGTTGGCATAGTGAAAATAATATGGAGATCGGGGCTGACTTTAGTTGGAATATAAGTTCTGACAGTTTGTTATCGGCGACCATTAATCCTGATTTTTCACAAATAGAGCTAGATAATGCACCACTTGATATTAACAACAATTTTTCCTTGTATTTGCCAGAGAAAAGGCGTTTTTTCTTAGAAAATCATAACTATTTCGACAGCTTATACAATTTAGTTTATACCCGAAATATTATCGCCCCAGATTTTGGCGCTAAATATACGCAGCGTAGTGGCAATAGTACCTTTGCAGCGCTAGTCAGTGATGATGAAAGTACGCGGTTATTGATTCCTGGTAATCTTAATTCAACCTTAATAAAGATTGAGGAAAAAACGATTAATAGTGCACTCCGTTATCGGTACGATTTTAGTAATGAATCTTCTTTAGGGCTGTCAAATACTGTTCGAAAGAGTGACAATTATCATAATTATCTATTCTCTGTAGATGGACGTATTCGCTTTAGTGAAAGTACGTTTTTGGATGCTCAGTTATTATCGTCTCGTACTCAATACCACGATGAACTTGCTAACCGTGTTTGCATTGGATGTGATAGTGAGCCTAGTTTACGCGTGGAAAGTAATGAAGAGCTAACCGATTTAGCTTGGCAATTAGATTTTAATCATACCAAAAGAAATTGGTGGTTAAGTGCTTATCATAAACATAAAGGAGAAGACTTTCGTGCCGATTTAGGTTTTGTGAGTAAAATTGATAATAAAGAAAGTCAAATTAGATCCGGCTATGTGCATTATCCAGCATCAACAATATGGAATAAAATTGAATTTTGGGTTGGTGTTGATAAAGAAACAAATATCAGTAATGAATTAATCAGTGACAATGCTGAAATTCAATTAAATCTAAATGGCATTATGCAATCAAGAATAAGCACCGGGGCAGGTAAACAAACGGAAGTTGGTTTACGTTTTGATCCCTCGATAAACAAGATAGCGGGCAATACATCACAGTTTGATCTAGATTTTCGTTTCTTTTATGGTGAAATTCGACCATTTGCTAATTTTTACATGAGTAATTTATTCCTTAAAAGTGATGCTGTGGATTATGCAAATAATCGTAAAGGAAATAAAACTCAGCTACTGCCAATTGTACAGTGGGATATTAATGAGGCTTTTAATGTCAGAGTCGAACATACTTATGAGAAAATGAAAGTGTTAAATGAAGAATTATACACGGCAAATTTGACTGATTTACGTGTTAACTATCAGTTTAACAGTAGCAGTAAAGTTCGACTGTCTTTGATTCATAATAATGTGGTTTTTAACCCAAGTAATTATACTTTTGATATTGATAAGAAAAATAAAAGCTTAGGATCTCAACTGGTGTACTCTTATCGTTTTGATGCCTTTTCGGCTTTTTACTTAGGTCTATCAAGTAACGCCATTGATAATGATGCCATTAAAGGCTTAACAACAAACCAAAAAAATATTTTTTTAAAGTTAAGTTATACGTTATAAAACATTTATATTTACGGGGGGGGATATTCAATCGTTGATTTATCTGTATAGTTTTTTGGCGATGTTTATTAATTACAATACGTTAACTAATGAAGTGCAGGCTGACGCTTACCTGGAAGAGTTCGATGTGCACAGTTTCTTGTTTGTTAACTCTAATTTGTTAGCTCTTATTTGTTAATCAAGGCTCAGAGTAAGCATCAAAGCTCATTATTATGGAGCGGAGCAATGCTCTTGAATAATAAAAATTCATGCTTTAATTGATAAAGGTGTAACGTTTGGATCTCCCAGACGTTACTAAACAGCAGATATATATTTTGTGCTCTAGCGCTAAGTTAATTTCTTAAAGAATTATTACCTCAAAAATATCTCTTTACCTTACATAGAAAATATCTCAAAATATGGTTATAAAATCCCTCAAAATTAAAATATAAGTTATTGATTTTATTAGTATGAAATGCTAAAAACAACCAGTTAATTACATGGAGATGGTGGTTAAGTATATGAATTATAAAGAAATAAATAAAGTTTTATTTGTCTGTATGGGCAATATATGTCGCTCACCTAGTGCTGAAGCTGTTTTCAGGCATAAGGCTAACGCGAAAGGACTTTCGGTTGAAATTGATTCAGCAGGTACCATAGGCGCACATGCACGTGAAAAACCTGATCACAGAGCTATTAAAATGGGGGCTGAGCGTGGTTATTCATTTGATGGTATTAAAGCACGTAAAGTAACCGAGCAAGATTTTGAAGATTTTGATCTTATTTTGGCCATGGATAGCGCTAATTTAAATGATTTACAGAAAGTTGCACCTAGACACTTACAAAGTAAAGCGATGTTGTTTTTAGACTTTTCACATAACCATGTAGAAGAAGAAGTGCCTGATCCATACTATGGCGGTGCCAATGGTTTCCGTTTTGTCCTCGATTTAGTGGAAGATGCGAGTGATGGTTTGTTAGCAAAAATGATATAAATGAAGGTTTGTACATTTGGTTATTAATAAAATCAGCACGATTATATCAAATAAGACTTAGGAAAAAATTAACGATATAGTGGTGCTGCATGATCAGATTAAGTGTATGTACTTTTATGACTTCCCACATGAATTTCACAACGTTTTTACCTACTTACTTCTTTAGCACTGCATTAGCATTCTCATAATGTCACTTTGTTTTTAAGCCTATAACGTAATTCATTACCTAGAATGTTCGCAAAATAATTGATGTCAGTTCGAATTGATTCCTGACCATAGAGTTTGTTTTTTGAACATTAATATTAAGTATCCGTGTATTTTCGTAAAGGCAATAAGTCACTAGTCTTCACAATAAATTCAACATAAAACCATGAGCACTGCTATGTCTCGAATGTTCTTTTTGAGATGTTATTTCGTACATTGGTCACTAATTCAATGCCATCGATGAGCAATGATGTTTACTTTTTAACGTAAATTGAGTTAGTTAAGTAAATAAAAGGCTAACGAAAAATTATTGCTGTTATAGATATAGCATAAAGTGGCACGGTGTATTTTATTAAGTCAAAGGACAGTACCATATCGTAACTTATTGACGTTGATTGATTTTTCCCTTACTTACGTGACCTCCATATTAGCCCTTCACCCCAAGAGCGCGTATACATAGCTGCTAGTCACCATTAGCCAATACTGCATACGTATTCAACTTTTATGCAATATTTGTTTCATTTAAATTTCAATACAATGAAGGAAGACAAAAATATGCTCATTGATATGAGCAGTTACGGATATATAAAAATAATTTGTTATTGACACCTGGGGAGAAAAAATGATTAACCTAAACGAGCAGCTTAAACATATGATTATCGCTGTAATTGCAGCTTTATTGATTAGTGGCTGTGGTGACGGCTCAAGCACATTGCCTGATACTGCACCAATTCAAGAACAAGAGCTTGAACCTGAACCAGAGCCTGATCCAGTACCTGATCATGAACCAGACCCAGTACCTGATCCTGAACCAGACCCAGTACCTGATCCTGAACCAGACCCAATACCTGATCCTGAACCAGACCCAATACCTGATCCTGAACCAGACCCAGTACCTGTTCCAGACCCTATTGTAGTGCCTGAATCTAACTTTTCAGATAGTCTGGATTTGTCTACGGTTATCGTTGCCGATCCAGGTTCAACGCTGCCAGATAATTGGCAGCGTAAAGCAAACTTTATGGAAATATATGTGCGTGGTTATCAAGACTCTGACCATGACGGTGTTGGTGATCTTCAGGGGTTAATACAGCGTCTTGATTACTTACAGGGCTTAGGTATTACTGGTATTTGGCTAATGCCAGTGACTGAAAGCTCAGATAATGATCATGGCTATGCGGTAACAGATTATCGAGACATTGAAAAAGATTATGGCACACTCGAAGATTTTCAAGCGCTGTTAACTGCTGCACACGATCGTGGCATCGGCATTATTATGGATTATGTGGTTAATCACAGCTCAAATAGTAATGCTTTGTTTCGAGATTCAGCCAGTGGTGCAGGTAATTATTTTAGAGATTGGTACTTATTTTCTGATACAGACTTAGGGTGGGGGGCTTTTGGTGACGGTTGGCATGGTTTAGCAACCGCCGATGATTTTTACTACGGTGCTTTTTTCTCAGGGATGCCTGATTTTAATCTAAGAAATCAAGAGGTTGTTGATTATCATTTAGATAACTTACGTTTTTGGCTTAATATGGGGGTTGACGGTTTCCGTTTTGACGCCGTTGGCGTTTTATTCGAGAACGGCGCGTCAGCAACGATTGACCAACCCGAAAATTTTACGTTGATGAAGCTTATTCAAGATACTATCAATGAATATGAAAATCGTTACATTATATGTGAAGCACCTGATGGGCCGAGTGAATTTGCTGCGCCAGATGCTTGTGGTAATGCTTTTGCGTTTGGTCAACAAGGCGATATTCTTAATACCGCACGTGATCGCGCACTTTCTGCGAGTCTAACTAACCATTTAAATAACAACGTAAATGTTGACCGCATGCAGTTGTTTTTATCTAATCATGATGGTTTCGCTGGCGAGAGACCTGCTGAGCAGCTTAATAATAACCCGGGTGATCTTAAAATTGCCGCTGCGATTAATATTTTACTGTCAACAACACCGTTTTCATATTACGGTGAAGAAGTTGGTATTGGTCAAGGTATAGGCTTGAGTGGTGACTGGGCCATAAGAACACCAATGAGTTGGACAAATGATGCCACCACGGCAGGCTTTACTACAGTAACACCATTTAGAGCATTAGCGAATAACTCAACCTCGAATAACGTTGACGCACAAAGCGGTGTTGATGGCTCTTTGCTTGAACATTATCGTGCTATGTATCAGCTAAAGAATGAGAATGAAGTGCTTAGTTTAGGTACGCTTAACTTACAGTCTCCAGCGAATAGCGATTCATTAGTATTTACTCGTCGAGATGGCAATAACGGTGTTGCAGTATTAATTAATTTGGCAACGTCGGCTCAAGCATTAACCGTGCTTACAGGGGCTGCAGATACTGTATATTCAGTGGCTTATTCAACTTCTACTATTGTGTCAGGTACTACAGGCCCAGCCGAATCACAAGGTGAGGTAACTGTAAATGTACCGGCACAATCTGTTGTCGCGTTGGCTTACGCAGACGGTGAAATATCAATCTTAATTTGTGATGACCCGTATACCAAAAATGATAATGGAGATGGTTGTGTGTTACCTGCTAGCGACACACAACCCGATCCTGTATTGAACGCGCTTGCGGATGAAATTATTATTTATTATAAACACGATAATGATGATTATACTGGCTTAGTACTTCATCTTTGGAATAACGCTAGCTGTGATATGTTCAGTGACGCACAGTTAGCCGGTGTCGATTGGGATAATGGTGTACAGCCAACGGCTACTGATGCTAATTATGGTCTTTATTGGGTATTATCATTGAAGCCAGAAGCAGTGCTAGGTGATTGTGGAAATTTCATTATTCATGCAGGAAATAACAAAGCCATTTCAGATGCAGATCAGGTAGCTGAACTAGACAGCGATGGGATTGTCTTTGGGGTGGAGCGTTATGGCCAAGTATTTCCTGAACTATGGATAGTGGAGTAAACTTAGCTAGCTATTTTTTGAGATTAGAATAGTTAAGATAAATACTATTCTAACCTTCATCTTAACTAGAAAATATAACAGCGCTTAAGCTGTTGAGCTTAAGCATCAGTTAATATAAGTAGCGATAAAATACTTAAAACCTAGTTTTAACGGCATCCGCCAGTAGCGCTAATATCCGTTCACTGTCATTCATATCAACACATTTGTCAGTAATACTTTGCCCGTAAACTAAGCTTTCACCTTCGATAACGGCTTGATTTCCTGCTTCAATAAAACTTTCAATCATAACACCAAAGAGACTATTATCCCCTTGGTCAATTTGCTGCGCTAACGATGTCGCGACATCAATTTGTTTATTATGATCTTTATAGCTATTGCCGTGGCTACAATCAACCATGATTTTTTGCGCCAAACCAGCGTTGTTAAGCTGTTCACCAGTATTTTTAATATCAGTTTGATGGTAGTTAGGCACCTTGCCGCCACGTAAAATAACGTGTGAATAAGGATTACCATGCGTGCGATAAATACACATTTGGCCACGCTTATCAGGTGAATATAAAACATGCGGGACACTAGCTGCTTTAATGGCATCAAGGGCAATTTTAACATTGCCGTCAGTACCATTTTTAAAACCAACTGGGCAAGATAGCGCTGAAGCTAGCTCTCTGTGTACTTGGCTTTCTGTTGTTCTTGCGCCAATGGCTCCCCAACTAATTAAATCAGAGATATACTGACCGGTAACCATATCTAAAAACTCGGTGCCGGCAGGTAGGCCCATTTCATTAATATCAACTAAAAGCTGCCTAGCAAGATTTAAGCCCTTGGCCACTTTAAACGATTTATCAAGATCTGGATCGCTAATTAAACCTTTCCAACCGACAGTTGTACGAGGTTTTTCAAAATAAACTCGCATAACAATCAGTAATTCATTTTTGTATTTATCGCGTAATACTTTTAAGCGTTTGGCGTAATCAATTGCTGCGGCGGTGTCATGTATAGAGCAAGGGCCAATAATCACTAGTAAGCGTTTATCATCCCCATCAATAATCGCTTCAATTTCTTGGCGACTTTGCATAATAAAATCAGCAGTTCCTTTACTTAATGGAATTTGCTCTGCTAATTCGGCAGGCGACACTAAGTGTTCTATCAGGCTGGTACGTAATTCATCGGTTTTAATTGTCATAGAGCGGGTACATTTTTAGGGTGAACTATTTATTAAGATAAAAAGAGCACATTAACGATAATATTGTCGCTAACATAGCGAAATTAGTTACTAATGTGAACTGTTTTAGTGAGAAATTTAACGGCTTTTATGCTAATTAGTATTTATATCTTTGCAAGCCAGTAATATTCAATATTTTTGCGCTGATTTCCTCAACAGAAAATTTAGTGGTATTAATAAACGGTATTTTTTCTTTTTTATAGAGTTTCTCTACTTCACGTACTTCTAGCCTACATTGCCTAGCAGAGGAATATGTAGAGTTAGAAAGTCTATTTTCTCTAATATCAATTAACCGTTGAGCGTCAATCGTTAATCCAAAGAGCTTTTTTTTATGAGGTTTTAAAAAGTGCGGTAAGGATAACTCCTCCATATCATCATCGGTAAAGGGGTAATTGGCCGCTTTGATGCCATATTGAAGTGCCAAGTAGAGCGAGCTTGGGGTTTTTCCTGAGCGTGACACGCCTACTAAGATAATATCTGCCTCTTCATAGTTAGTAACCACCGAGCCATCGTCATTTGCTAGGGCAAAATTAACCGCATCAATACGATGATCATAACTATTCTCATGAATACAGTGAGTTCGATGTGCGGTAGGTTTTGCGGTGATCCCTAATTGTGCCTCAAGTGGCGAAACAAAATGCTCTAAAAAGTTATAAATAATACCATCGCAACTGTCAATTACCGCTCTAATTTCATTATTAACAAAGGTATGAAATACCAAGGCGGGCTCTTCACTGCGAGCACACGCTCTATTAATAGTCGCTTTAGCTTCGAGTGCTTTATCAATTGTTTCTACAAAGGAGATGGTTTGATGCTCAAACTCGGTCGGAAATAAAGACAATAATGCATGACCAAATACTTCAGAAGTAATGGCGGTGCCATCAGAGATATAAAAAGCGGTTCTCATCAGAAATTCCTTATCAAATATCTGTTGTCTTGGCTGTTTTTCATAAAAAACAACAGTTAACTGTGTTAAAAGTTGGCAGTGTCGACTGTCTATACTATAAATATAGTATGAGGTTTTAATTAACTTTTTCAATTTTTTCATTACATTGTGGAGAACTATAGTGCAAGAAAATGTCCTTTGGTATCAAAACTTGGGTATGAGTGATGTCGCACGTGTCGGTGGTAAAAATGCATCGCTTGGTGAAATGATTTCAAATTTAGCCAATATGGGGGTAGAAGTACCAACCGGATTTGCCACAACATCGTATGCTTTTAATGAATTTTTAGAGCAAAGTGGTATTAATGAAAAAATATATACACTCCTTGACGACCTCGATGTTGATGACGTCAATAAACTAGCTCAAAGCGGTGAAATTATCCGAAATTGGATAGTTGATACCCCATTTTTACCGACAATGCAGCAGGATATAAAACAAGCCTATGCCGAATTGACCGGTGATCTTGGTGAAGAGGCTTCGTTTGCAGTGCGCTCTTCTGCAACGGCAGAAGATATGCCTGATGCTTCTTTTGCTGGTCAGCAGGAAACTTTCTTAAATGTAAAAGGGCTAGACGCGGTCATGATCGCGATTAAACACGTTTATGCCTCTTTATTTAACGACCGAGCAATTTCTTATCGGGTCCACCAAGGCTATGACCATCGGGGAGTTGCTTTGTCTGCTGGTGTTCAACGTATGGTGCGCAGTGATATTGCTTCGTCTGGGGTGATGTTTTCAATTGATACGGAATCAGGTTTTGAAGAGGTGGTGTTTATCACTTCAAGTTTTGGTCTAGGCGAAATGGTGGTGCAAGGGGCGGTAAATCCGGATGAATTTTATGTACACAAACCAACGTTAGCGAAAGGAAATCCGGCGGTTATCGGCCGAAATATTGGTAGCAAAGCCATAAAAATGGTGTATACCGACTCACAAGAGCATAACAAGCAGGTGGAGATTATTGATATAGCGCCTGATGACTCGGCTAAGTTTTCACTAACCGATGACGAGGTCCAATCGTTAGCAAAACAAGCCGTGATCATTGAACAGCATTATGGTCGACCAATGGATATCGAGTGGGCGAAAGATGGCATAGATCAAAAGCTATATATTGTACAAGCACGCCCTGAAACAGTGAGAAGTCGAGAAAATGTTAATGTTATTGAGCAGTTTCAATTGTTATCAAGCTCAGCCATTGTCTGTGAAGGTCGATCTATCGGCCATAAAATAGGTGCTGGCACGGCCAAAGTGTTAACGTCTTTGGCTGAAATGGATAAAATTTTACCTGGTGATGTACTGGTAACGGATATGACCGATCCAGATTGGGAACCCATTATGAAACGGGCTGCTGCCATTGTCACCAATAGAGGGGGAAGAACCTGTCATGCCGCCATTATTGCACGTGAAATGGGAATTCCTGCCGTTGTTGGCTGTGGTAATGCCACCACGATAATATCCAGTGGTGAAGAGGTCACAGTATCCTGTGCTGAAGGGGATACTGGCTATATTTATCAAGGGAAAATTGATTTTACGGTAAGTACATCTGAAATTAATAATATGCCATATTTACCCCTAAAGGTGATGATGAATGTTGGTAACCCTGAACGTGCTTTTACTTTTGCTAAATTGCCTCATGCAGGTATTGGCTTAGCGCGTTTAGAATTTATTATAAATAAAATGATTGGCGTACACCCTAAAGCGTTGATTAATTTTGACCAGCAATCCGCAGATTTACAGGATGAAATTAACGACATCATCATGGGATATAGCAGTCCCGTTGAATTCTATATTGCAAAATTAACCGAAGGAATATCAACCTTAGCGTCAGCATTTTCGCCTGAAAAAGTGATTGTGCGAATGTCCGATTTTAAATCTAACGAATATGCCAACCTTGTTGGTGGTGAAGCTTATGAGCCTGAAGAAGAAAATCCGATGATTGGCTATCGTGGTGCTTCACGCTATATTTCAGTCGATTTCCGTGACTGTTTCTTATTAGAGTGTGAAGCGATTAAACGTGTTAGAAACAGTATGGGCTTAACGAATGTTGAAATAATGATTCCGTTTGTTCGTACCTTAGGAGAGGCTGCAGCCGTTATTGATATTTTAGCAGAATGTGGTTTAAAACGCGGTGAAAATGGCCTACGCATTATAATGATGTGTGAATTGCCATCCAATGCCTTACTAGCCGATCAATTTCTTGACTACTTTGATGGTTTTTCCATTGGCTCTAATGATTTAACACAGTTAACGCTTGGCTTAGATAGAGATTCAGGTCTAGTTGCCCATTTATTTGATGAACGTAACCCTGCCATCAAGGCGCTATTATCTATGGCGATTAACGCCTGTAAAAAACGTGGTAAATATATTGGAATTTGTGGGCAAGGACCATCAGATCATGAAGATTTCGCCTTATGGTTAGTGGCTCAGGGCATTGAAAGTGTTTCACTTAATCCGGATACCGTACTCTCAACTTGGTTATATCTTGCCGAGAAGTACATACAAAAGTAATCACTACTATAGATGAGATACCGTTGAGATGTGTACGTTAACTTTTTGAACATGGTCTATCTAATAAGTAATTTAATTTAAATCACACTAACCTTGATCAAGAGTACTTAAACGTAATAAACAGGAAAGTTACTCATTCATGTCTATTATTAAGACGTGTGCGCTTATCAAATGTGTAAGTATTTTTATGAAACAAAAAAATCAATTGACAACATTAGCCAAGGTCTCAAAAACAATGGATGAGTTGTCATTACATCATGCCTTTGAACACGTCGAAGCGATCGCCGTGCAAGGTTACGATCAACAAAGAAAAGTACACTATTGGAATAAGGGCAGTGAATTGCTCTATGGCTACAGCTTTGAAGAAGCATTAGGACAGAAATTAGACGATCTCATTATTCCAAATGACATGGCTGCTCATGTGGTCGCAGGTATTAATAACTGGTTCGATCACGATGTTCCTTTACCTGCATCGGAGGTGACACTGCTTCATAAAGAGGGTCATCACCTCCATGTGTACTCGAGTCATGTATTGTTTGAAAATGAACAAAACCACAAGCACCTTTATTGTATTGATATTGACTTAGCGGCCAATAAAAATGCGCTAGAGCAGGCGCTGTTTAAAGAACACATGTTAAAAGCCGTTTTTGAAGCCGTACCCGACTTATTCTTTTTAATGGATATCGACGGCGTTATTATTGATTACCACGCTAGTCAGAAAAAAAACTTGTACGTTCCTCCTGCCGATTTTCTCGGTAAACCCATGCTTGATATCTTACCGACAAATGTTGCGCAATTGTTCAAGGTTAACATAGGCAAAGCAATTACAGACAGTTCGGCTGTTTGTTTTGAATATGAATTAGAGTTACCACACGGGTTAACCTACTTTGAAGCTCGTATTAGTTATCTTAAAAATTATAACCAAGTGGTTACCATTGTTCGTGATATTACCGAGCAACATAAAACCGCTGCAGTTATTCGGCATCATGCCTACTATGACACCTTAACGTTATTGCCTAATCGATTCCTTACGCTAGATAGACTGTCGCAAATGCTAAACGAAGCACAGCGTAATCAAGAAAAAGCAGCCATTTTATTTTTAGATTTAGATGACTTTAAAAAGGTAAATGATTCACTGGGGCATGACATTGGTGACAAACTATTAATTGAAGCGGCTCACCGGTTAAATAAATTGGTTCGTAAAGAAGATACTGTCGGCCGATTGGGCGGTGATGAATTCTTGATTTTAATGCGCGGCTTAATTAATGAAAATAATGCACTAACGATCTCAGAAAACTTATTAAAGGTATTTAGAAAGCCGTTTAAAATAGATGATAGAGAATTAATGCTGACCTTGAGTATCGGTATTGCTATTTATCCTGAAAATGGCACTAGCGCATCAGAGCTACTTAAAAACGCTGATACTGCTATGTATCAAGCCAAGGCTATTGGCAGGAATACCTACTCATTTTTTACCAAAGAAATGAACGTTAATATGATTCGCCGCTTAGAAATTGAAGAGCAAATGCATGGCGCATTAGAGCGAAATGAATTTGAAGTATTTTATCAGCCGCAATTTGATGCCAAGCAGAGAATTATTGGTGCTGAAGCATTATTACGCTGGCGTAATACGGCCTTGGGTAATATTACCCCAGATGAATTTATTCCGGTCGCAGAGCATACCGGGCTTATTGTCCCTATTGGCCAGTTTGTCGTTAAAAAATCGTTAAGTTTTTTAAATGAATGGCAAGAGCAGCTGCAACGAAAATTTAAAATGGCCATTAACTTATCACCACGGCAATTTAGAGACTTGGAGTTACTCAATTTTGTTAAAACGTCTTTACTCGATGCTAATATTTCTCCCTGCAGTTTAGAGTTAGAAATTACCGAAGGGGTGTTGATGATAGGGCAGTCTTACATTGATGAGGCCTTGGTTGGCCTGCATGGATTAGGTATCAAACTATCGATGGATGACTTTGGTACCGGTTATTCATCGCTCAGTTATTTACGACAATATGATTTCGATATTTTAAAAATAGATCGTACCTTTGTTAATGGTATTACTGAAAATAAAGCCGATCGAGATTTAGTGACGGCCACTATTTCAATGGCACACGATCTGGGTTTGACAGTGGTTGCTGAAGGCGTGGAATTGAAAGAGCAGGTAGAAATGCTTAAAGCGCTTAAATGTGATTATTTACAGGGGTATTACTTTAGTAAGCCGGTTGCCGCGCAAGCGTTAATCTCATTTTCAATGGGCTATAAACCACTAGGCTGACATAGTAACAAATGATGCCTTACATAGCAGACATAAATCCTGTGGCGATAACGCTATTTCTAGCCCGCGTTTACCACCGCTAATGTAGACCTTGTTAAAATTTTGAGCGCTGCTATCAATTAACGTGACCAGTTTTTTCTTTTGCCCTAAGGGACTTACGCCTCCTAACACGTAGCCTGTTACCGCCGTGACCCGCTTAGCGTCAGCCATGACAATTTTTTTTACCTTAAGCGCTTTGGCAGCCGCTTTTAAATTTAGCATCTTATTGACCGGAACAATGGCAACTGCCAAGGTTGATGTTTCATCACAAATAACCAACGTTTTAAATACGTGCTCAGCATTGAGGTTAAGTTTTTCTACTGCCTCTAACCCAAAGGCTTGGTTACTACTATCATGCTGATATTGCAGCACAGTAAAAGCGACTTTTTGCTTAGTCAGAAAATCAATTGCCGGTGTCATTGAGGTTAACTTATAAAATGATAAAGATGTTAATGGTTTATTGTCGCTGATCAGGTAGAATTATCAACCTATAATTCTTAGCTTTTCATTTGTTTACTATGCGCATTATTCACACTTCAGACTGGCATTTAGGTCAGTATTTCTATGGCAAAAGTAGAGCAAATGAGCATCAACAATTTCTTAACTGGTTATTAGCACAAGTTAGTAGCGAGCACATCGATGCTATTATTGTTGCCGGTGATATATTCGATACCGCCACGCCACCCAGTTATGCCAGACAAATGTATTATAACTTTATCAGTGATTTACAAGCCTTTAATTGCCAATTAATTGTCTTAGCAGGTAATCATGATTCAGTCAGTATGTTAGCTGAATCGAAAGCGTTACTGAGCTCACTCTCTACGCATGTTATTGCCAATGTCACCGATATTAACGATCAAGCTCAACTTGCTGAGCAAGTGTTTGTCTTAAAGAATAAACAAGGCACGCCAAAAGCTGTTATATGTGCGGTACCTTTTATCCGTCCGCGAGACATTGTCAAAAGCCAGGCTGGCCAATCAGCTGCGGATAAATCAAAGAACCTCCAACAGGCTATTGTGCAACACTACCAAGCCTTGTTTGAGCAGGCACAACAGCTTGTGGCAACCACTGAGCTTAATTTACCTATTATCGCTACTGGGCATTTAACCGCATTAGGAGTGACTAGCTCAGATTCTGTGCGTGATATATATATTGGCACCTTAGAAGCACTACCCAGTAATGCTTTTCCTGCGGCTGATTATATTGCGCTTGGTCATATTCATCGGTCACAGCGCGTGGGTAAAACTGAGCATATTCGTTATTGTGGCTCGCCAATTCCGCTAAGTTTTGATGAGGCTAGCCACAAAAAACGAGTGTTAGTGGTTGAATTTAACGGTGGAAAACTAGCGACTACACAAGATTTAATCATACCTTGTTTTCAACCACTCGCTATGGTGAAAACGCCCTATGAAAAACTGGAGCAAAAAATTACTAGTTTGATTACTGAGCTGCAAACACAGCAAAGCGAACAAACGCAAGCAAGTGATAACAATGAGCAAAAGTTATGGCTTGATATCGAGCTGCTTGATAGCGGCATCTTAAGTGATATTCAACCTAAAATAACCGCTATTGTTAAAGATCTTCCGGTTGAAGTGCTCCTCGTTAGGCGTGCTAAACAGGTAAGAAAAGTGTTAATGCAAGCACATCAGGCAGATCAAAGTACCTTAAGTGAATTGACGCTCGATGATGTCTTTAGCTCCCGTATCAATCAAGAGCCCAGTTTACAAGCCAGTGACGATGATCCTAAGCAACAAGCGTTGCTAGTAACCCGTAAAGAACATTTACATACTCTATTCAAACAAACGGCGGCACAAGTTTTCGAGCAAGAACACTCGCAGGTACTGGGCTTATCCGTTGAGAAATCAAATCAGCAATTAAATCATGACATCAACGGCGTAGAAGAGGCCAAAGCATGAAAATATTACGCTTGCGCTTTGAAAACGTAAATGCACTCAAACAAGCTTGGCAAATAGACTTTACCCAAGCACCGTTCGATAGTAACGGCCTATTTGCCATTACCGGAGCCACTGGTGCCGGTAAAACCAGTATTCTTGATGCGATATGTTTAGCGCTATATCATCAAACACCGCGATTAACGATTTCAAAAAAGCAAAATCAGTTGATGACCCGCTATACCTCGCACTGTATGGCAGAAGTAGAATTTGCAGTGAAAGGGCAAGAATACCGGGCTTTTTGGAGCCAAAAACGCGCACGTAACAAAATTGACGGTAATTTATTAGAGCCCACCGCTGAACTTTCCTTAGTCGATGGTACTATCATTGCCGAAAAGCTGAAAAACGTGCGCAGCAAAATTGCTGAAATAACAGGCTTAGATTTTTCACGCTTCAGAAAGTCGATGTTGTTATCGCAAGGGGAATTTGCTGCATTTTTAAATGCACCGGCCAATGATCGTGCGCAATTGCTTGAACAACTAACGGGTACTGAAATTTACGGCGATATTTCTAAACAAGCTTTTGAAAACCACAAGCTTGCAGAAACAGCCCTACAAAAACTCAAAGACAAAGCGCAAGATGTTATCCTGCTTGATGATGAACAATTAACAGCGTTAACTAATGAGTCGACAATATTAGCGCAGCAAAATAGTCAAAATACTTTGTTGCAGACGTCATTACAGCGGTTAAAAACGCTTAAGCAAAATGAAGAGAGTGTAAATAAACATCAGCAACGAACACACGCTTTAGCAGTACAAAGCAAACAATTAGCCGATGACGTTGCCAATGCTAGCACTGTGGTTGAAGAGTTTTCGCTAAAACACCAACAGTTGCAAGCAAGTCATCATGCTATTGAAAGCAAACTGAATAACGAAATTTTGCCATTAGATAACGACATTGCGCATTTAACCACGCAGTCTGCGACACTAAAAGCTCAGCGAATAGCGCAAAATGAACGGTGCGAGCAAGCACAGCTTGAGCGACAACAAGCCATTGTTGAACAGGGAAAAGTGAGTGAACAAATAGCGGTCACACAAGGGAATTTAGCGCAGTACCAAGCAGTAAATGATGCTAAAGAAAAGTTAGCCCTTTGGCAAAATCAAGTAAATCAACTGGCTGATATGCAGCAAACTATCACCGTGAAAGAGCAAGCGATTATCCAGAATCGCAAACATTATCAACAATTTATCTCCGAACAACAACATCAGCAAAAATTAGCTGAGCAGCAACAACTGCAACAAGTCGCAGTAGCAAAACAAAGCAGTCATGTGGCACAAGCATATCAGCAGATTTTTGTGCAGCATCATGCGTTATTAACGTCGATTAACTGCGGTGAGCAAACGGACGTTAATGAGTATTTTCTTGCTAAAATTCAAGAAAACATCCAAACGAGTGTGCAAGGCTATCTAAAAGATCAGCATACCCTAAGCCAAAGTTTAGTGATGGCTAAACGGCATCAAGTGTTGGTTAATGATCTACAACAACAGCTCTCTCAACAGCAGTCGCTATCTGAGAGTCAACGCGCTAGCGAAGGACAGTTATCAGCATTGCGAATTCAGTTCACTCAAGCTAAACAACAAAAAACAGATATAGAAACGTTAATCGCTCAACAGCAAACGATTATGTCGTTAAGTGAACATCGGGCAAGTTTACTGCCACAGCAACCTTGCCCATTATGTGGCTCTGCTGAACATCCGGCGATATCCCAATATCAAACCATAGACCCTAATGAACATCAGCAACGATTGCACCAGGTGAATCATGAGCTATCGCAACTGGAGCAACAAGGAAAGACACTTGCCCAGCGAGAAAGCCAATTATCGGCTCAGTTGACTATGATTGCAGCCAATAGCAATAAGATGGAATATGAGCAAAAGACACTACAAGAAAATTTTAATCAGCTTTATATCAGCTCGGCTTTAGCGTTTACGTTAACGGATAGTGATGAGATCGCTGAGCAATTAGATAACACTCATGTAGCTATTGAACAGTTGAACACCCTTAATACTGAGCTATTAACACTGAATAATGACAATATTGCTGTTAATCAGCAACAGCAACAGCTAAGTCAGGCATTGTTACAATCGCAGCACCAAGTTGAGTTAAGTGAAGAAAAGCGTTTTCGCTGTCAACAAGAAGGAGATGATACCAATAAACACCTTCAACAATTGGTCAAGGATCAGCAACAGTTAGCTGTGATTTTGGTTGCGGATGTTAAAGAGGCAGCGTTAATTGAGCAGCTCTCAGCAGAGTTAACATTAGATATCTTGCCACAATTATCCGCTGAAATAACACCTAAAAACCACCAAAGGTATAAGTCAATAATAACCATTATTTACCAAGGGAAATGGCTAACCGTTTTACAGCAACAGCTAGCGTTATTTAATCAAAGTGCGATTACCTTACAGTCACTGTCTAGTCAGTTAACCGCCGTAGAGCAAGCCAATGTTTTAACCGAGGCTAATGCAGAACATGGCCAGCAGCAGTTGGTACAGTTAGCCGAGCAAGAGTCAAGCTTACAACATCGATTAATAGTAATATCTAAGTCACGCGTTACCTTGTTTGAGTCAATGGGGTATACAGAGAATACAACTCAATCTGCTGATTATATTAGAAAAAATTTATCGGAGTTGACTAATGAAGAGGCTGATAACTTAGCCGCTTTAAATAAGCAGCAACAACAGCTAATTTCTCAACATCAACTCGTTATTGGTCAAGAACAAAGTGCCGCACTACAACTTAAAGAGTTACAACAAGCCCGACAAACACACCAACTCGCTTTTAATCACAGCCAAGAAAGTATCAACGATAAACACTATCAACACGTTGTTAGCGCGTTAATGTCACAGTCACTCACTAGCATTGATGAAGCGTTAGCAAGTGTTATTGAAGAGCTCAAACAACAGCAACTTTCTCTAGGTCAAATCCAACAAAAATTGAGCCAAGACCAGCAAAATAATAATCAGCAATTGGCATTGAAGAATCAAATTGAAGCTGAGCAGGGTGATTTAGATAATCTCGCTTATTTAAATAAATTAATTGGCTCTGCTGACGGTGCTAAATTTAGAAAATTTGCCCAAGGGCTAACTTTAAATCACTTAGTGTATTTGGCTAATGAGCAACTGAATAAATTAGATGGTCGCTATCAATTACAATGTCAGCAAAGTGATAGCCTCAGTTTAGAAGTACTTGATACCTGGCAGGGGGATACCGTACGTGATACCAAAACCTTATCTGGAGGTGAAAGCTTTTTAGTGAGTTTAGCGCTGGCGTTGGCCTTATCCGATTTAGTGAGTAATAAAACCAGTATCGATTCACTGTTTTTAGATGAAGGCTTTGGTACTTTAGATAATGACACCCTTGAAATTGCGCTTGATGCTTTAGATAACTTAAACGCCAGTGGCAAAATGATCGGCATTATCAGTCATGTTGAAGCCCTTAAAGAACGTATCGCGGTGCAAATTAAAGTTGAAAAGCAAAGTGGTTTAGGGGTGAGTTCACTTGATAAGCAGTTTGCCTTTGAAGCGGTTTGAAGCAGAACAAACGCTCAGGCTAGCACACTTACTTATAGCGAATAACGGCTCATTGTTCACTGAACATCGTTAAATAGTTATTAATACCTAAATAAATGAATAAAGGGAATATTTGTGGAAATTTGGATTTATTTCACACTACTAGCAGCAACCATGCAAGCGGTTCGTACTGCAGGGCAGAAACAGCTTTCAGGTAAACTGAGTGCGATGGCCACAACGGGAGTGCGTTATATTTACGCATTACCGTTTGCGTGGGGGTATTTATGGTGGCTAGCCGATTATCGCGGTATTGATATTCCAAATCTAAATAATGACTTTATTGTTCAAGGGGTTATTGCCTGCTTTAGTCAAACACTTGGTACCCTTTGCTTAGTTGCCGCTTTTCGTTATAAAAATTTCGCGGTTGCTAGCAGTTTATCTAAAACTGAAGCCATTCTGGTTGCTATTCTCGGCGCATTATTCTTTGCTGCTCCGCTAAGTTTACTTGGCTGGTTTAGCGTGGTGGTTGGTGTGGTTGGCGTATTTTTAGTATCAAAAGTAAAGTTTAGCCACCGAAGCATCTTGGCTGGCTCTGATGCTTCTATGGGCTTAATGTATGGTTTAGCATCCGGGTTAGGTTTAGCGATTACCACCTTATTAATTCGTGAATGTAGCTTATCGCTAAAGACCGATCTTATGGTCAGTGCTGCAGTGACCTTAGTGTTTTTGGTTACGCTGCAAAGCTTAATGTCAGTGGTATATTTACTGGTAAAAGATAGATCACAATTTGCGTTAATGTGTCACCACTGGCGCTTATGCTTATTTGTTGGTGTTACTAGTGTACTTGGCACTATTGGTTGGTCTACCGGCGCTAGTTATCAAACGGCTGCGTATGTAAAAGCGTTAGGACAAGTCGAGTTTTTTATTACTTTAGCGCTGACTTATCGCTTGTTTAAAGAAAAAATTACCGCTATTGAGTACGTTGGGATGCTTTTAATCATTTTAAGTGTCGTTATTTTGTTGTTATGGGCT
>Ga0105356_10001501_pt1 | contig 23128 bp, 22 predicted proteins | sample GOMGulsemesocosm_3_FD_83502 | JGI IMG/M metagenome (GOLD analysis project Ga0105356, IMG submission 83502) | Methane-oxidizing microbial communities from mesocosms in the Gulf of Mexico - GOM9D Gulf of Mexico | ecosystem: Environmental > Aquatic > Marine > Cold seeps | place: Gulf of Mexico... | reverse complement strand
TTAGTCTTAGTCTTAGTCTTAGTCTTAGTGGATAAAAGCTAACACACTTGTTTCTAAATCACCTACAAGGAAGTTTTATTTTGAAATTTTTTAGTTATATTTTGCTCTCATTGCTTTTAACTGCATGTGGCTCTTCAGACACCACAGATGAACAAAAACCAGAGCCTGAGCCAATAATACTATCTATTACGCTGTCTCAGTCGCAACAGGTTGATGAGCAAACGCCTGTTAATCTATCTGCAACTGTATCTGATACAAACATAATGTCAGCTGTAAAGTGGACACAAACTTCAGGTAAAACCGTTAACTTAACCAGTTATAAGAATCTGGCAGCCTCTTTTATTGCACCAACTGTTTTAATACAAGAGGGACCAAAAACATTAGAGTTTCAGCTTGAAGTCACAGATATTGCGGGCAATATAAAAACGGCAAACACAACAATTGTTATAACTGCTGTTAATTTTTCACCTACAATTGAAGTATTAAATTCAGATACTGTGATGCATAGCCAAGCTGCTAATTTAAGCTTAAAAGCCACTGATAGCGATGGTAAAATTGAATCTTTATTATGGACTCAGATTTCGGGTCCAACGGTGGACTTATCATCAACTAACTCAGCATCAACTTCTTTTGATACAAATGAATTAACTGTTGGTGATGAACTTATTTTTGAGGTTACAGTAACCGATAATGAAGCACACAACTTAGTACAACAAACTAAAATCACGCTATTAGAGTATCGTTACTTTCAAGCTAGTAATGAAAATATCCTCGCTATGCACATGGCTACTAAAAATCAAACAGTACAAAAGCGTAAATACAATCAAACAAATACAAGCTTAACTGAAAATATATTAGCCGAAGAGCCAACAACTTTAGGCACTTATTTGTTAGCCAATGATGATATTGAGAATGATGGTTTTGAAGATGTGATGGTTGCTTCACAATTAGATCGAAAGCTACATTGGTTAAAAATGATGGTTCGGGTAATTTTAAAGCAAAATTTATTTTAGATTTACCTACAAACAATCCTCATAAACTCAAGTTAATTAATCTAAATAATGATGATCTACCTGATGTAGCGATAGAGTTTTTTACTGGTTATTGCCAACTTGATATGATCACTTACACAAATTTAGGTAATCGTAATTTCTCTAACCCACAGGCACTTAAAGATGACTGTAGTAGCATGGAATTTAAAGATATCAATAATGATGGGTTTATTGATTATATATTTCAAGAATCAGGTAATCTTTATTGGTATAAAAATACTCAAGGGCAATTCGCCTCTGAACCAAATTTCTTACTAGATCCTAAGCCATATTTATTACCAGAATCGGGGCCAAGTATATGGCGTTATAACCTTGCAGCAACAGATATCAACTTAGATAATCATATAGATCTAATAAGTCATGCTTATGATAGCCCCGTTAATATTTTGTTGGGAGACGGAACAGGTCAATTCACATTAGCTTCGCGGGTTGATTTACCAACTAACAGTGCTAAATCGCAATTAATTACGATAGTGACAATGTGCCGGATTTATTGATTATCGAAAGCAGACATATTTCAGTAATGCAACTAGGCAAAGAAAATCACCCAATTACTATTTTAAGTCCACTTGAAAGTAAAACAATAGGTCAAAATAGAAAATACACAGATTGGATTTTTGATGGCGTGTTAATCGATATAAATAATAATGGTAAGCTGAGTTTAGTTCGTTCAGATGAATCTAATTACAAAATCCACAACATTGCCATGTACTCGCTTGACTCAAATAATGAATATGAATTTAATCAAACTCTAGTACCGACAGGTAATGTGATCAATGGTGTTGGTTATGGTGATATAGATAATGATAATGACCTTATAGTTTCATTTTTAACTAACAAACCTGTAATTTTGTATGAAAACTTAGGTAACGCACAGTTTAGTGAAGAAAAGGTACTATTTAACACCCTTGTTACTGTTGGTGATATGCAGATTTTTGATATGAATAATGATGATAAAAACGATATTATTACGGATATAAAACAATCTTCATTAGGAAACTTTGCTCGTTCAAATGAGTTTGGTATTTTTTATGCTGATAACAATAGCACTTTCCACGATATTACATATCCATCACCTTATAGCAGTTGGAATAGCGAATATTATAACTGGTCAAATATCATCCTTGCCGATTTTAATAACAATAACAAACTTGATATAATTTATGGCAGTGATTGGGGTATCAATTTATTACAAAATGGTGAAAATCACAGTTTTTCACTGCTATCACGCCATATATCAGATGTTGATTTTAAGACTTTAACCAAAACAGATATCAATGAAGATGGCATAACAGATATTATTGCAAGTCACAGGAATGATGGCATACATAATGGCCATATTATTGCATATATCAATGATGGCACTGGTTTAATTGCCAACGAAAAAAACATTGTTGAAGATATACAAGAAGTATCTTTACTCAAAACCAGTGATTTTAATAATGATGGTAAATTAGATTTATTAGTTGGTTTTGATGACTGGTTTGACCCTGATAGTTCCAATGGTTATGGCACAACAGGTGTGCTTCGGTTATCTGATATCAACTCTAACTCACCGAAACGAACAGTTATACGCCAAGGAGGCGATATACCCAATGATATCGCTATAGGAGATGTAGATGGTGATGGCGACCAAGATTTAGTGATGGCATTTGATAGAGCCGATAAAGTAAAGCTCTATTTAAATGATGGCCAAGGTAACTTTGATGATACTCAAACTATTATTGATAAAGCTGATTATGCCTATAGAGTATTTTTAGATGACTTAGATAAAGATGGTGATTTAGAAGTGCTTTCAATATCAATTAATGACGGCAAAGTCTCTTGGATAGAAAATACCTTTACTAAAAAAAAGTAATTATTTATCTGTGTTTTAAACTAGCGCTAAAATCAGCGCTAGTTCCTTTTTCCAAGCATAAATATTTTGATATTCTCGATATAATTTGACAGTGATGGCTTAGTAGATTTATAAAATGTATAATCGCGCTTAATTTTTTGAAATAATCACACTTTTGCCTTATGACAGTTAAAAATTTAAATCAACCGGACGATCTGAATCAACTTAATAACGCTTCACAATTGCAAAGTCACGATGCCCCTGAGCTAAAAGATTTACTTACGACCTTATGGCAAGGAAAGTGGATTGTAATTATATCTGCATTTATTTGTATAGTAATTGCCATTGCCGTAGCGCTTAACTTACCTAATATATATCGTTCAGAAGTTGTTGTTACCCCTTCTCAGGAGTCTCAAGGGGGCGGCTTATCAGCACTAGCAAATCAATTTGGCGGTTTAGCTTCGCTTGCTGGTGTGAACTTAGGCGGCAACAGTAATGATAAATCTGCACTGGCATTACAAATATTGCAATCTCGTGATTTTATCGCAAAATTTGTGAGTAAATACGATTTAGTTTTACCACTTATGGCAACCCAAAGTTGGGACCCATTAGAAAACACACTATATTATGATCCTGAAATCTACGATGCAAATAGCAAGACTTGGTTGCGTGAAGCCACCCCCTTAAAAACTGCAGAGCCTACCAACTGGGAAATTTATAATCGTTTTATCAAACTATTAGAAGTAAACCAAGATAAAAAAAATGGCATTGTTATTATTGCTATTGAGCATATTTCGCCGGTTATCGCACAGCAATGGGCATCAAACCTAGTCAAAGAAATTAATTTAGCGATGAAACAGTCTGAAATTGATCAAACACAAAAAAGCATTAATTATTTATCTGAGCAATTACAAGCAACCTCAATTGCCGAAATGCAAAAAGTATTTTATCAATTAATTGAAGAGCAAACCAAAAGCATGATGCTTGCCCAAGTACGTGAAGAATATGTATTTATGACAATAGATCCTGCAATGGTTGCTGAAGATAAAGCCAGCCCTAAAAGAGCGTTAATCGTAGTTGTTGCCATGATGCTAGGTGGACTATTAGGAATTTTCATTACTTTAATCAGATATTATCGTCAGAAATAATTTGACTATAATAAAAGTAAATTAAAAAGAAGTTAGCTTTGAGTGACTTAGTTTCCCCCGCAGATTTAAGAAAAAAGCAAGAAAGCTGGTGCCGATTTATGGTGCTAGCCATTCCTTTTATACTTTGTTACTGGCCAACTTATTTAGCACCTGGTATGGCACCTCATACTATGCAAAAATCACATTTTTTTATTATTTTAGCGATTACCACAGCCATTGTTTTAGCAACAAGAATAAAAGTAAAAGTCCCGTTAGAATCTTTTATATTACTGACCCCTTTATTCATGATGCTGTTAGTATTCCCTTACTCAATTGATCATTTTTCATTTTTTCATATCTCGGTTCTGATTAAACCGGTATTAATATTTTTATATACCATCTTTTTTTATTCCTTATTCATTCGGTTTTTTAGTCACTCTGACTTAAAGGGTTTTGCCAAAGCGTTAACTTGGCTATTAATATGCCAGCTTATTTTTATTGGTTTACAAGTCGTTTTAGGGGATCACCCTGTTTTAATGATTTTCAATCATAAAGAAGTAGAAACAGGTTTTGGTGTTCGCGCACCAGGAACTTTTGACTGGGTATATATTACCTGTTATTTTTTGTCTTTTTATCTGATTTACCAGCTACTTGATTTACTCATGTTTAAAAAAGCATTTAGTAATTTAATAATATTATTTTTCATTTTGATAGCCATCGTATTATCACAATCAAAAACAGGCTATTTAGCTACTTTACTTATATGTATCTACTTTTTCTGCTTTAGTATTTATGCACAAATAGGTATAGCTAAAAAACTATTTATAATGTTCATTGCCGCAACTGTTTCGCTGACCTCAGTTGTAATTTTATTGGGTATAGAATTTCAATATATTGAAAAATTTATTGAACTCATAACAGAGGGCCGAATGGATGCCTCGACCTCAACCCGTAAAAAGCAAATTATACTTGCACTCTCTGAAGGTCTTAGCAATTGGTATAGTGGCTCTCCACTCGCATTTAAAGGCATTATTATCGAAAATGCCTATTTAGATTACCTATTTAGATATGGCATTTTGGGTTTGCTACAATATTTATTTGTATTAGGTTTTATGATTACTTATTCAGGCTGGGTTGCTTGTAAAGTTGTAAACTTATATAAATTAGGCAAAGAGAGTCAATATGCGGTTAAACTCGCTATCAGTGCGCATTTGTCTATGATAGCTGCGGCGCTTTACTCTTTTACCGGTACACCAATCGATGCTTATAAATGTGCAATATGGAGCAGTTTTATATTTTCAATGGTAATTTTTTTAAATTATCGAAGTTATAGTTTGCATACAAAAAAAATATAACTTAACGCTGAATAGTTATAATTCTCTTAAAATTAATTATTCATATATTAACTAATACATTTCATTCAATTTTCAAAAATGCTAAAATTTCCTTAATGGATATATCTATAAACTTTCTAACTCTGCGCATGTAAAGTGAATCAAAATTCTATTAGCCTCATGAATTTTAATTTCAACCTATAACGACTAGCGGTTGTACTTATACAAACATACTTCAAGCAAATCATTTTCATTTAGCTTTATTTTGCTTTAAAGACTTAGATTTATAGCTATTCTAATTAATATTCAATTTTGTATAACATTAAGTAATAACCCATTAAATGGAGTTGGTTTTGTGAAATATTTATTTGTCGATTTTTTTTCGGCTTCAAACCGTGGCGACGCCGCCATTCTAGAAGGCATGAAAAATGATTTTTATTCAGTAGATGAAAATGCTGATATTGAAGTGCTTGCGTATCATAAAGCTTCAGTTAAACACATTAATAAAATGAAGTCTGATGATGTGCTGATCCCAACTCTTTCCTATTCATTTAAGTTTTTCGCTTTTATCAGTATTTTATTTTTGTATGCTAAAACTAAAAGCTCTTTTTTCTTCAAGTTATTACCAAAAAATAAACAGCAAGTAATTAACAAGTATTTAAGCGCCGATGTTATTGTTTCTGTTGGTGGAGGTAATCTTAATGATAATTACTCTAGAGATTTAGTTGGTCGATTATTAGGTTTACTCTTTGCTATAAAATTAAATAAAAAAGTAATTTTATATTCTCAATCTATCGGTCCATTTAATAAACTACCATATCGAAAACTTGCTAAATACATTTTAAATCAAGCAGACTTAATTATACCTAGAGAAGATATTTCTTTAAAACTATTGAATGAAGCGGGCATTACTAAACCGAAAATAGCAGTAACCACTGACTCTGCATTCTCATTAAGAACAGCTAACAAACCAAGCATTTCAGATGAAAAATATGTCACTTTATCCATTAGAAAGTGGCAGTATGATGGCTACGATGACAAGCTTAAAATTGAAATGGCAAAATATATAGATTGGTTGATTTTAGAAAAAAATATCAGGGTAGATTTTGTCTCATCATGTACAGGTTTTGCTGGTTATCATACTGATGATAGACTTGTTGGCTTAGATTTACAAAATATGATTTCAGATAAAGCGCAATCAAAATATAGCGTGATTATGGATGAGTTATCACCTTATGATTTAATGGACATTTATTCTGGTGCTTTATTTCATGTAGGAATGCGTATGCACTCTTGTATTTTAGCCTTTAATTCTGGAACACCTTTTATTCCAATTGTATATGAGCATAAAACAGTTGGTATCTCAAAACATGCAGGTTTTGATGAATTTTTAATTTGGGCTAATGATGTAAATGTGACTATTTTAACTGAATACTCAGAAAAAATGATCACTGATAATCAAATGTTCCGAGACAGAATTATAGAAAAAACTAAATCTGTTGAGCAACTAACATCACAAAACAGAGCATTATTAACAGAATCTTTATTTTAAAGTTACTGCAAGTGCAATTGACTAAGTATTACAGGCTTGGTTGATTGCACGAATAGAATAATGAAGTCATTCAGTAACAGGTGCCCTTCCACAATATCAGTGCTGTTTATCTAGATTAAGTTTATTCGCATCCACTTCCAAAACATATAACTCTCCTGCTTCTTGTTCACTTGATAAAGATATATATAATAGATCATTCAATTTATTCCTTTGAGCTACACTTACTCTAATATCACTACCAGAAAAATTTGATACGGAATATTGTAACCATTCATCACCCCCTATATCTTTTTCTAATAACTTTATGCCTCCATCTTGTATTGCAAAGTACACTCTAAAATGAACGTCATTATATGTGTGACTAATTGATGCTGTAGTAGAATCTCTACCTCCAACAAATAAAACCTCACGGTCTGACCACTCGTTATCATTCCAGTAGGTTCTATAAAGATTAAAATTACCATCAACATTGCCTTGCCCTCGAAATACAATACTAGGCTGATTGTCTTCACCATAGAGCGCTAATTTAGATCCTTGAATTGCTAAAAAAGGTCTTTCTTCTAATGAGTTAATGCTAGTTTGTGTAGAGAAAGAAAGATTCGCAGTATTTATATTCACTGGTACAGTAACAAGGTTGCCATTAGCAGTAGTAAATAAATCATCTTCAACATGATATTTTAAGTAACTGCCATGGTACCTAAGACCACTTGTAGTATATAAAGACCATTCCCATAAAATATGCACATTACCATCATCGTCTACAACTAAATCATCTGGATATACAATTGCATTGCTTGAATAACTACCTTTGCTTTCTAGCCTGCCTCTTTGTGCAGCGAAATCAGTTTTTTTATGCCAAGTCTTAGAGTGATTATCCCAATGATAAAGCTCTCCATAGCCTTTATAATTATCTTTATCATCTGTTATGTATGCTAAGTTTCTTACAATGAGATAAATATCTCCATTTGGTGCTGTTGCAGCTATAGGGTAAGTATAACGCCCACCACTTGGTAAATCAGATCTTAAGCTAACACTTTCAACATCACCTGGTTTTTGAGATCTAAAATAATGCCAACCTGATTTATCATTATGTTGATCAACCCAAGCATGTATAACGCCATCGCCATCAATAGCCATTGTTGGCTGGTTATGACCTATATCATCACATGCAGTCCAATATATTCCTCTTTTACCTTTTAAATACCCTGTTTTCCACTTGCCTGAAATTGTTTTTTTTGAAACAGCAACTTTATGATTACTACTTTCTAAGCATTTACTGCTCTGTTTACCTGGGGTATTAAAAATAATATAAGTATTATCTTCATCCACAGCTATAGGCTTCCACCACATAGCACGATTTGATGAGTCCATACGAAAAGATGCCTGACCATTTTCATCTTTAATTAGTAAAGGCTGTAGACTTTCACACGCAATCAAAAGCATTGCAGTTACTGCTATCAGCCACTTAAAGTTTATAACATTATTCAATGAACTATTCCCACGCAAGTAAAAACCTAGATTACAAACAAACAGATAACATAATGGCAACCTATGTTACTATCAATAAGAATTAAAGTAACCATGATTGTTAGTTCTATAGGTTTCAGGCAGTTTTAAACTTTAGGAAAGAACCGTGCTTAAAAAAACATTTATCGTTCCATTTATACTACTGTGTATTGTAAGTTGCCGAAACTCTCAAGACTCAACACAGTTATCAAATAGAGAAGCTAAAAGCCCTGATGAAATTAAAATAGTAATGTCTGATGTTGCTCACTGGCAACTTGAAAACTGGGAGAAAAATCAGGAAGAGTTATTAACTTGGTCTGATCAATTAGGTACCAAAAACTGGGTTTTTGCCAGTTTATATCCAGGATTAATCGCGGCTAATGATATTTTAAACGATCAGTTAGTTCAAGATAGGTTAGAGATCACTGCATACGAAAATCAATGGTTATTAGGCGATGAAACCTATTTTGCTGATGACCACCTAGTTGCGCATCTATACTTAAAACTATATCAACAATCCCCTGAAGCATATAAAATTGAACATATAAAAAGTACTTTCGATACAATTATAAGCAATCCACAAACGAATAGCTTATATTTTCCTACGCAACAAGAAGTTGATGATGGCACACCAAGATGTATTTTTCGCTGGTGCTGGTCCGATGCGTTATTTATGTCTCCGCCTAATTGGTTTTATTTAAGCCAAATAACGCAAGATCCAAAGTATGCTCAATTTGCCGATAAAGAATTTTGGTTAACAAAAGATTACCTATACGATGAAGAACAGGGTTTATTTTTTCGTGATAGCACTTATTTTACAAAAAAAGAGCTTAATGGTGAAAAAGTATTTTGGTCTAGGGGTAATGCTTGGGTATTTGCAGGTATAGTTGAAATTTTAAAGCATATTGACCCAGATCATCCATCTAAACAAGCTTACCAAACGTTATTTATATCCATGTCTGAACGATTAATTAATTTACAGCAATCAAGTGGTTTTTGGAGTAGCTCTTTATTAGCGCCAGACCTATACCCACAACCAGAAAGTAGTGGAACCGGATTTTTTGTTTATGGCTTAGCCTGGGGGATCAACCAAAAACTATTAGATAGTGAAAGGTTTTTACCCTCAACCGTTCAAGGTTGGAACGCTTTAGTTACTACAGTTAACCAACAGGGTAAAGTTGGATGGGTTCAACCTTTAGCATCTGAACCAAGCGATACCACATACCAAACAACACAGCTCTATGGTGCTGGCGCATTTTTACTCGCTGCAAGTGAAGTTTTTCTGCTATTAGCTGATTAACTCAGATAATATGCCATAAAACTAAGATAACTTAATGTTAGTAGAAAAATATTACGCCAATAATTTATTATTTTTAGCGGTAGCAATTGCTTAGAAAAAAACAGTATAGCCGAGCTTGATAAGATCAGCTGACTCAACACCATAGCATAAGCAAATGCAGTTAATGTTTTAAATGGGATTGCACATATTATTGCACTTATTGATACGATACTTGCAATCATATTCCATTTAAATTCTACCTTGCTCACCCCTTTTGCTTGCGCTAGCAAACCCAATAAACTTCCTGATGGTCTAATTAAACCTATGAGTAATAAAATCGAAAATATTTCAAAAGATTGGGCATAATTTTTATCAAAAAATACAGGCAATATATAAAAAACAGCAAGAGTAAGTGCTAAATATACTATGGCATTAAATCCCAACAGTATCGTTATGCTCTTATCAAATAGCACTGAAAGTGCTTTTACATCGCTTTGTAATTTCGCAAATCTAGGCAATACTAATCGTGAAGAAATAGGAGCTATAAGCTTATTAGGCTGCATAATGAGCTCTTTAGCCAATGCGTAAATACCTAATGCTTCAATGCCAATCACTTTACCAATAATTAATTGATCTACTTGAGTTCTTAATTGATTAATGATTTGAGACCCCATTTGAAATCCCCCAAATACCATCGCAGGCTTAACAATCTGTAAATCAAAAGTCCATTTAGGATGCCAATCTTTTGGGGCAATGATCAACATAGATATTAGCTTAATAATACTAGCCACTAAAACGGCATACAAATAACCAAACAAACCTAACTCTAACTGAATAATCATAAAAGCTGCACTAGCTAATAAAGATAATCGAGCAAAAATATCTATTTTCGCTAAAGTATGATTTTGTAAAGACTTTATAAAATGAGCTTGATACTGAGATGTAGCACCAATAAAAATAAAATTAATCGCAACAATGCCTAAACCTGTCGAAATATCTTGCGAGTCATAAAACCAACCAATAGGGATCGCAATTAGTAAAACCACCACAGTAGCAATACAACCAAGAATTAAGTTAATTGCATATAAAGTAGATTTTTCTTTATGATTTATATCTTGTCTATGAATAAAATAACTTGAAAGCCCCATGTCTTGCAATAAGAATGCAAGCCCTAGTACCACATTAATTATAGCCAATTGCCCTATTACTTCCGCAGAACTCGCTTGTGCAAGCAATGCAAAAACAATTAATTGGCTAACTCCATTGATAGCTGTGGCTGCTAACAGCCAAGATGCTTCTTTTTTAACGCTCATATTCTTGCATACAAATATCAACAAGTTGTTGATAGAGCTTTTTCTGATTAAATTCAGTACTCACTTTTTCTAATGCGTTTTTTCTAATGCTTTTTAAATCACAACCTCCTCGACTAATATTTTGTAAAATATCAGCTAAAGCGACAGGATCTCGCTCTGGCGCTAAAAAACCTGATTCATTATCTGTAATTAACTCTGGGATCCCACTATGAAAAGTAGAAACTGTAATTAAGCCTGTTGCCATCGCTTCCATTAACGCGACAGGGATACCTTCCATATCACCATCAGATGCAACCACCGAAGGTAGTAAAAATACATCAGCTGCTTTTAACAAGTTTTTAATTTCTTGTTGAGGCTGAAAACCAATTAAATCAATTTTATCATCTAGATTTAAATCTGTTATTTGTCGAGTAATTTCATTTTTTAACGGTCCTTCACCTACAATAGTATATGAAAACGCAACTTTACGTTCAACGAGTAATTTAATGGCATCTATGGCGTCTTTTAAACCCTTTTTTTCCATAAAACGTGCGACAGAAACAATTGCCAGTGGTTGCTTTATAGCTTGTTCTAGTTCGCGACATTTAAAATCATTTAAATCAATTCCCATTCTATTGACTGTAATTTTATCTACAGAACACCCCATAGTAACTAACTTATTTTTCCATAAATTACTAATAGGCAGCATTAACTCACCAGTTTTAAATAATTTTTTATAATCTTGTTCAAAAACAGATAAAATTTCTTTCTTTGAAATATCCGCACCATGAAATACAGTCAGTAATTTGCCATTTAACAAATTTAAACTTTGTAGTTTATCGGCAACAACGGCGGCAGTCCCAAAATGGGCAATAATAACATCTGTCGTTATAGGCCTACTAATTGAAGCCGCTGCGGAGCTTAATAATAAAGATTTTCCATGTTGGCCATAACATTTTTTATCTAGCGCGCTTTTCACTCTTGTAGTCAGTAAGTGACTACCTGTTGCGACACTTCTCAAAATTAATTGCTGCCATTTTTTACTTCTACTTGTTTCAGATAATAAATAACGTGTTTTTTCTACTAATTTATATTCTTCTAATGCAGCATGAGGTTTATCTAAATGACCGCGAGTAAGTGCTAAAATATCAACTTCGACACCTAGTTTAATCAAACCAACAATCTGATTAATGACAAAAGTTTCTGAAGCAACAGGGAACTGACCGAGAAAAAAAGTAACTTTCATTATGACTCTTCTTTATAAAATAGTTTCATTTGAAAAATATCTAAGGAGTTGACATGAGATAGCAAAAAAATTAACAATGCAAAATTAAAGCCCCTAAATAAAAAACATTAGAGGCTTTAATTTTTACAATATACGAAATACTTACTTAATAATAATAGGCGCGCTATACAATTCAGCCATTGCCTCACTAAATTCATCTACTTGGTTTGAATCTCTGACAATTCTTGTTGTGATTAGCATTACTAATTCAGATCGAGTAAAAGTATCTGTTTTACTTGAAAATAGGCCACCTAAAATAGGTAAATCACCTAGTAAAGGTACTGAATTTGAGACATCGTTTTTATTCTCTTGAATTAAACCACCCAATGCAACAGTTTGACCATTTCTTGAAATAATTTCAGTAGTAATAGCACGGTTAGTAATTGTAGGGGTTTCAACTTGAGTATTCGCACTTGCCTTACTACTACTCACTGACATAGAGACACTTAACGTGATAACACCATTTGAGTTAATCGTAGGTGTAAGTGATACATTTACACCCGTAGAGCGATATTGTACTGAATTAGAGACAGAACCATCGTTACCTGTATCTTCAACTACTTGAGTAATAATAGGTATTTGATCACCAGAAGTTATCGATGCAGATTCACCATCACGAACAATTAAATATGGACGAGATAAAACGCGAGCATCATCTTGTTCCTCACTTAAATTCATTTTCATTTGCCACTCACCAGTTGAGAATATACCCGCAATAGATCCCGAACTTAAAAAGTCAACCTTAGCTTTACCTTTCTCAAAACCAGCTTGATCATATACCCAATCAACTCCAGATTTCATATCATCTTTTAAGGTTATTTCTAAAATAGTGACATCTAAAATTACCTGCCCAGGCAATACATCTATCTTTTCTAATAAAGATAATATCTTTTTATATTCAATTGGCGTTACATTAAAAATTAGTGCATTCTGTTGCTCATCTAAGCTAAACTTAATACCTTGCCCTCTTTGTGAGCTGCCCGATTTATTTTTATTATTTACACTTGTTGATTGAGCTGACGCACCAGTTAATAAGCTTGATAAAGCTTTTTCCATATTCTCAGCTTTAGCGTATTTTGGTTTATAAACAAAATATTGTTTTTCATCACCTGCAAGGGGTACATCTAGCTTATTTGCCCAAAAATTAATTCTATCAATAACTTCTTCACTAGCTGCATAAGCTACAAATGAATTTATTCTACTCATAGGCACAAAAGAAATGTCACCTTGAGAGCTCATTGAAAAACCATCTTCTATCAATAAATTTTTTATTTGTTCTATCGCTTCTTCAGGACCTATATTAGCAAATTCATATAACCTTATTTTACGGCCGAAAGCACGAGGTACATCTAACATATTAATAATTTTCAGTGCTCGAATTATTTCCTCACGCTCACCTTCTAGTACTATTAGTTTTTGTGCAGAGCTAACCGTCACTCTAGCTGTTGATAGTTTTTTCATAATACTGGTTATATTACGACTTTCACTATATGTATAAGGTACTATATGTGTGATTTGACCACTAATATCTGGTACATCAGTTGTTTCTGGGCCTATACCAATTGCAATATCATTTTTTTTGTTATTAGCACTTATTTTAGCTAAATAAAGAATATCGTCTTTACGGTAACTGGTGATTTTATTTTGCGTTAAGATTTCAGCAACGGAATTATAAAAATCAGACCTAGTGATAGGTGTTGATATGTTTAATGTTAAATTAGTTTTAGAAGCAGCAAGTTCTGGTGCTAATACATAATTAATGCCTAAAATTTCATTAAATACTTTGTGAGAAAACTCTTTCACATCTAATTGATCTGCGACAAAAGTAACAGGCTCACCTTCAAGCACAGGCGCTTTTTTTGCCGTTTCAATTAATTTATTAATTCCGCCTAAATCAGGTATAGAAGTAACCTGTAATGCAGTTTTTTTATTAGTTTCTATTTCATCGACATTTGAGGTATCAGTTAATGGATAGCCTGAATTTAAAAGCGAAGGTTTAACTCTTAATTGTGTATCCCTTAAGTTTTTATTTTTTTCATCGACATTAGTTGTTGTATTACAAGCTAACAAGCTAGATATAGCTAAAGATAAAGCAATGTTCTTTAAATAAATTTGTTTCATAATTGTTCTGACACTTCCTTAGGTGCTTGCGATACAGTAATAACAGCACTTTTAAAAATTTGCAGCGTGACATCATTTTCGCCATTACTAAATACAGCAAAACTTGGGGCAATGGTAATCAAACTATAGTCATATAATTTATCACCTAGTTTCATATCTGCTTGAATATTTTGTTCTTCAATTTGTTTATTTATTCTTAATTTTTTTTCACTCTCAGAGGTGTAAATTACAATTAGGCTAAGTTTAACATCAATAAATTCCGCGACTTCAACCTCGGCTTCATCTTCCACCTCTAAATACTCAACTTTCAATAATGAAGCTAACTTTTTCATATTAAGATCTATCAACTTAGCTTTAATCAATTTTTCTTGTTGCTTAATATCTTCATTTGAATTTTTTTCACTAGATTTTGCTACATAAATTTCTGCAACAAATAACCAAATTAAAAAAAGTATGGCTGATATCGCTATTACTAAGTTTCTCATGAGCGCTTAAATACCTTTAAAAGTTCAATATCGGCTCGCACCTTATCCATTGTTGCTCTATCACTATATAACCGCAACTGCCTAACGCGATTTCCTTCATCAAAGTTTTCTAATTTTTCTAATAAACTCAATACTTCAGAATAATTGCCAGTAACGTTTATTTTCCCTACAAATACCGCAAAATTTTCATTTATTTGAATTTCACGAAGTGGTGCCTTGTTATTAATAGTCAGGTCATATTTAGCTAACTGCTTGTCCACCTCCTTTAACCAAATTATTGCAGAGTCTTGATTTTTTTTAACAATACTTAAATTAGCTATTTTACTTTTAAAATCAGTTTCTAAATCATATTTTTGTAATTCTAAATGCTCAGCTTTTTTTATTAATCTATTTTGTTTTATTAACTTATTTTCTGTGGAAATAATACTTTCTTGGGTAACAGAAACCCAATCAAGCCAAGGCATTACTGCATACTCAAGTAAAAGAATAATAATGATTGCTGTAATACCAACTGATTTAATATTTAAAGAAGAACCATTCATATAAATACTACCTCGATAGTAAAGTCATCTTCTAGTTGTCTATTTTTGGTAACTGGCCGGCTAAACTTCGCCTCTTTTACATGTACATTATTAACAATTGCGGTTAATAGGTCTGTAGCTGAAGTAACAGAACTCCCCGTTAACTTAACACCTTTAGGGTGAAGGTGAACTTGTGTAATAACATAATCCAGTTCATCAAAGTTAAATGAGCCTAAAATTGCTAATACATTCTTGTTATCTGTAGTGAACTGCTCGAACTCTAATTTAGACTGATATTGTGATTTAACTTCACGTTGAACTATTAATGCATGCTCAACTGCTTGCTTATTTGCGAATATCGCTTGTTCGTAATGTGATTGGGTAAAGTTTAAATACGCACTTGAAGCGAATGTAAACAATGCTACAACAGCCAACATAGATAAAACGAGATATTTAGTGGGTAATTTTTGTTGTTGTTTAATTGCTCCACTCTTTTTGACAATAAAGAAGCCTAGTAATTGCCAAATTGACTGTTCCCCTACTAGATTTTCATTGGTCTTTTTATCTATAGAACCCTCAGAAACAGAGGTGTTTTCACTACCTAAAGTTAATATTTTTCTATCTAAATTAAGAGGATATATAAACTGGCACTGCTCACTTATCAAATCTATATAAGCTTGTGGGATCACGGCATAATTAATAATACTTTCAGTAGTACTTAATTTTTTAATTTGCCAAAAAACACGCCCCTCAAAAGGTGCTATGGTTTTAATTTCTGCCATTATAATTTTGGGTAAATCAATAAGATTTGCTTTATAACTTCGCTCCGCATGCCAATAATCTTTTCGACTAACCATGCAAACCTGAGCTATTTTTTGTTTTTTTAAGCTATCATCTGTCTTTACAAGCCCCTCCTTAGCATCGTATAAGTAATTTATGCTAAAAAAGTTTTTAGTAGAAAATAGGTTTTTAAAAATATTTTTCATTGATCACGAAAAAAGGCTGGTAGGTTTCCTGCCCCCTTAACAAAATAAAGTGTTTATCTAATGACACGCCATTATCTAAATAAGATAAGGTGATGAGAAAGTTACCTGAAGGATAGTTATTTGGCCCTTCAGCTGAACCACTAGACGCTGAGTATTCTTTACTTACAGTCTGTTCTAAACCAGTAGCCAAGTATAATGATTCAGGTGTAAATTGTCTATTCATAATACCTTGTGAGTACAAGACTAAAAAAGGTTTTATTGCTTCAAAAAGCAAATCATTTTCTAGTAAATATTTCATTTCATTCACAGACTGCAGTGATTGATTTGCTGGGAAATAAGGGGATAAAGAATAATCGCCTTTCTCCCTTCCTTGTAAGCGAGTTAAATTATCAGGATCTTCCCAATCATCTAATCTATCTTTGAATGCTAAAATATATTCTTTAGTTTGACCTTGGGCAAGCAAGAATCTGTTAAAAGACTTTTCGTCAAAAGGCAATAAAGAAATTAAACCACTTGCCTCTTGCACTGATATGGTTATTTTTTCTTGTTGTATTGGTTTACCTTTGAAATTGTTGATGCTTGAAACTAAACTTAATCTATCTCGCATATAATTAGGACCAACTAGATGCAGAGGTGTTGATATAAATTCAAAGATTAATTCTGCTTGCTTTTGTTGAATTGACATTTCAGCTACCGCTTGTTTTTTTACAAAAAAAGCAAGTCGCATATCAAGTCTACTTTGATGAATCATTAACGTCATCACTATTGCCATTATCGCAGTGATCATGATAACTAATAATAAAGCAGCTCCAGTTTGGGCCTTAGCATTAACCAGCAAACGCATTTTTTCGCCTCTTAGTATAAGGCAACTCTTCTTGAATTTTAAACATAAACTCATTAGGCAGCATTTTATTTTTGCCCGTTAAACTCACTTTAATAAATAAAGGTAAAGATAAAGTTGTTTTAGCATCATATTGCAATCGCCACTTAGGTTTAGGTTCAACCACTTGAGTGGTGAACTCCGAATAAAAATCATCTAATTCTAAATGGTTCTCCCAAGCAAAAAAGCTCATTTTAATTTGCTCATTGGTTAAATATACAAGTTTATGTTCACATTGAGACTCTCTAAATTTATAGTTATCTAAATTCACCGTACCGAGCCCTTGTTCGCAGTACATAAGATCTTTACCTGAGTTTGTTACATACAAGTTTGCAACTACTAAGGGCTCTTCCAATAAACTAGGATGATCTGATACAAAAGAAACTACATTTTGATCGCCATAAAAAAACAACTTATTAGTGCCTTCAAAATTTCGATAATAATAAGCTTGCATGGCTTTAATGCTTTGATTTATTATTTTTCGCTTTGTGAGTAAAGCCAAATCATCTTTATTTCTTGAATTTTTCCCTGTTGCAGAAAAAAAATAACGATATGATGAAACTGCTATGCTAATAACCAAGCTGAATATAACCATGGCGGTTAATACTTCAACTAATGTATACCCTTTATTTTTTATCATTATTTATCCCATACAAGCAAAGCAGTTGAAAATATGGATTTATCTTTTTCGGTAATTGATATTTTGTAAAGGTTTAGTAAGCCAGCCGACGATGGTATTTTAGCGCCTGCAACCGGCAAATTACTCATAGGTGGCTTACTCTTTTCAATTGCAGCATGCCATATAAAACGATGCTGAGCTATCACCATTTCTCCTTGTCTTATATCGGTATACTCTAAATGATATTTTATTTCATCTATTAAAAATTCAGATAAATAAGCTTGTTTTATACTCGAATTAAGTTTATTTTCATTGAGCATTTTGGTTCTGGCAACCATACTGATGGCACTAATTGAAATGAACAAAATGACACTTGCTATCATCACCTCAATAAGTGTCATTCCTTGCTGTTTATAGTTCAATTTTAATCTGTTTATCTTCATTGATTTTTATAATACTTAATGCTTTTTTAGTAAAATATGACTTTTTGGTAAATTTAAGTGATTGGGACTCAAAAGTAAGTGTATTAAAAACAATTTCTCGTACCACTTCTCCATTATCTAAGCGATTAATTACCAAAAGATTTGATTTTAAATCAACTTGTAAATCATCCCCTTTATAAAAGCTGTAGTATTGACAGTACTGAGCGATGCTTTTTAACTTTGACAATTCAGCTTTATGTTTAGTTTGCTCAAACTGCTTCCACATGGAAGGTACAACAACTGATGAAGTCAACCCTATCAGAACTAATACAATTAATAGCTCTATTAAGGTAAAACCTTTATTAAAATGAGACATCATTTATCGATACAATACTTAATAACATTATAATTACGACAGAACCGACTACACCACCCATAACTAATATTAACAATGGCTCCAGTAAAGCAGTAAACTTCATTAACCAAGTCTCAAAACTATCACGAGATCTAGATGCTATTTCACGAAATGAATTAGCCAAAGTACCACTTTCTTCTCCGACCGTAATCAAGGAAAGCGCAATATCATCGTAAAGCTTAACAGCTTGCAAAGTGCTACTTAAATCACTACCTGCTGATACTTGTTGTGAAATAATTTGTAAATCATGTTTTAAATCAACCGAAATCACAGTTTCACTTGCAAGTTTTAATGCACTTGATAAATTTACACCACTTTCAAGCGTTAGCTGTAATGCAGTGGCAAAGCGGATCCTATCAGATTTTGTAGTGATCCCTTTTATTAATGGTAACTTTACAAGAAATGACAAAAATTTTTGCCTAGTTTTATACTGGCTTAACATGTAAAAACAGCTCATCGCCGTAATAGCTAACAATACTAAAAAATGGACTTGGTATTGCTGCACATTATTGCTCACATCTAATAGAAACTGCGTATAAGACGGCACCTCTTCCATTGATTCAAACATACTAGACATACTGGGTACTACAAAATTAAAAATAGCCCAAATCGCGCTTACGCAAACCAATAAAATAAAAATAGGGTAACTAATAGCTTGCATCACTTTATTTTTGAGTGCAATTTGGAACCTCAGATTTTCACTTAAACGTGTAAAAACTTTTGGTAAATTACCCGTACTTTCACCTATTTTCACCATTTCACAATAAAGTGTAGAGAAGATATCAGCGCGAAACTCTATGGCTTCACTTAAAGACTTCCCTTTTTTAATTTCTTCAAGAATGGTTTTCCATACTCGACCTATGCCGCTTTTACTATTAGTACGGGAAAGCACAGTTAATGCTTTATCTATCTTTAAACCATTATTTAATAAAATTGCTAATTGCTCAGTTGATTGCTCAATATCACCGAGTTTAACGCGACTTGTTCTATCATTCAGTTTTACCTCAGAAACCTTAAGTACTAATAATCCCTGCTCAGATAGCATCAATTGTGCTTCAGCGATACTCGATGCTGATATTTCACCTTTTTCAGGTTTGCCTGTTCGATTATATGCTTGATAGCTAAATAACAAACTCACCCTGCAACCCTCAGCACTTCCTCAATTGAAGTAATCCCCTGAATAGCCTTTAAAAAACCATCTTGCTTTAAGCTTCTTAGACCATTTTGCTGCATTAATGAATATAGATTATCAAGTAGTTTTTCATCTTTAGCCAAACGCTTCACCTGTATATCACATGGTAAATACTCTAAAAATGCGACACGCCCTGTATAGCCAGACTGTTCACACTTTTCACAACCTTTTGGCTCAAACAAAGTTATTTCATTAAAGTCATATGACTTTGCTAATTGATTGAGTTGATACTTTTCTATTTGAATATCATCTGTAACTGGGCTTTTACAATGCTGACAAAGTGTTCTTGCAAGCCTTTGAGCCATAATTGACACTAAACCCGCATTGAGTAAATACTCTTCTATGCCAAGTTCCATCAACCTTGTGTAAGCAGAAGGCGCATCATTAGTATGTACAGTACTAAACACTAAATGTCCTGTTAATGCCGATTGCAACGCTATTTTTGCAGTTTCATTATCACGGATCTCACCAACCATAATGACATCAGGATCTTGTCGAACAATGCTTCTAAGTCCTGCCGAAAAGTCAAAGCCTATATCAGGGTTTACCTGAACCTGGTTTACACCTGCTAATTGATATTCGATTGGGTCTTCTAAGGTGATTATTTTTATATCTGGTGTATTTATTTGATTCATAAATGAATACAAAGAGGTTGTTTTACCTGAACCTGTTGGTCCGGTCATCAAAATAACACCTGATGTTCTTTTTAAATCATTATTGATTTTTTGAATTAAATCTTCTGAATAACCTAACCGCTGCAAATCAAATTTTACTGCATTTTTAATTAAGAAACGCATTACCACACTTTCACCTTGTCCTAATGGTAAGGTTGAACAACGTATATCTAAATCAGTGGTACCTGCACGCATTTCAATTTTACCATCTTGCGGGCGACGCTTTTCGGCAATATCCATACCTGATAATATTTTTATTCTTGATATGACTGCTAGCTGCAAATTTTTTGGGATTTTCTCCGCCTCTTTTAGAATGCCATCAATACGATACCTTGCTCTAAATCGGCCATTGACTGGTTCTATATGCAAATCAGATGCACCTAACTTAACGCCTTTATTAATTAAATTATTAACTAAATTAACAGTTGGAGCACCCAAAGCGAGTTCTTTTAACATTTCGACATTGTCGCTTGCAATATCAATATTTGATGCATCAGGTAAAGATGCCTTATATTGCTCATAAAGCAATTCAAATTCTTTTTCTGTAATACATACAAATTGACACTCAAATGGTAAAAATCGGCAATAATCTATTGCTTCATCATTATGAGGAGAGCAAATAGCAATAACCAAATTTTCTTTATCTTGAGCAACCGGGAGCATTTTATAGTTTGCCAAAAAACTAAAATTCACTTTATCTAATTTTTTAAGCATCTCAGCATCAAGTTGAAAGCCTTCAAGCCAGCGTTCAATTGATAATAAGCTACAATACATTTCACTTAGCTGTTCTTCATCGATCCAACCTGAGTGAGACAATATCTTTTCTATAAAATGACCGGAATTAACTTGAAATTTTTTTGCTTCATCTAATCTTTGTTCATCGATTAGATTATGTTGAACAATATATTGTTCAACTTTAGAATTCCACATCTGAATCCTCGCCTTCACCGCCCACTTTTTTATCTCTGCCTAAACTTTTTAATGTGAAGCCTTCACCTGTATTATCATTTGTATTTGTATTATATACATATGCATTTTTCCAAGGATCTAAAGGAATTGCTTTTGGGAAGTATGGACCATCCCAATATTCTATATCTGAAGTCACTAATAAATCTAATGACTTGGGGTAGTCACCTAAATCTAAACGATATGAATCAAGCGCTGTTGCAATCACTTGCATTTGAGCTTTTGCTGTGCCAGTTTTGGCTGATGACACCTTACTAAACATCCTTGGAGCCACAATGGCCGATAATAAACCTAAAATAACCATTACTATCAGTAACTCTACTAAGGTAAACCCTTTACTTTTTATTTTTCGATTTTTCATACTAACCTTTTACTGATAATAAGCGGCACTCGACTCATACCGCTTTGAGTTATTGTAACATATAAAGCATACCTAACTTTTAAACCTAACAATAGTATTGATATGTAACTATGTATTTTATTTAATTTTGCAATAACTTATTAATTGCTGATTTAAATTGCTCTACAGAGCTTGCACCCTTTACAATTGCATAATCTGTGATCATATCACCTTCTCGTTTACCTAAAATAAACGTAGGCGTAGATGCTAAACCGAGTTTTTTTGCATCAAATACTGAATCTGATATTGCTTTGTGCACAGTAACATCCTTTAAACATGCGCTATATTCTGTTCCATTTAATTTAAAACTTGAAATTATAGTGTCTAAATCTGCAGAACCAAACGCTTGCCCTTTATCAAATAAATAATCTTTTGTTGCTTCATATTTACCTTGCTGAGCAGCACATCGTAAGCTAACAGCAGCAAAGGCTGCTCTTGGGTGAATTTCTGCTAAAGGATATTCCCTACCTACAAATAAAAGTTGACCACTGTCTACAAATTCAGATTTAATTTGAGGCCAAATCTCTTTATGAAACTTTGCACAAAATGGACAGTGTAAATCTGTAAATTCAAGTAATACAACACCAGCTTTTTCACTGCCAATGTGGTGACCTTGTGCTATTGATATTTTTTCAGGTCTTACAAGCTCACCTAACCCCACTCTTTGAGCTATAAGTGTTTGCACATGTTTAAGCTGTTTGATTTCTTGCTGAATTGATTCAAGTTGTGCAGTGACTTCTGGTGATGTGGTCTGGCATGCGCTTAGAAGTAATGCTAATGCAGGAATTACTAATTTTTTCACCTAACTTTTCCTTTTCTACAAATAAAAAAAACCCCCGCATAAGCGAGGATTTTTTATTAAGCTTTAATAAAAGCTATTCAGTAATAATTACTGAGACCACTCATTTTGGTCAAGTACAGGCATTACACGGTCAGAACCATTAATGATCTTCTGAACAGATACACCGTGAACTGAATCACGAGGAGCCGTTACAGTGAATGTTACTGTGTGACGGTTGTCATTAGAAGCACCATTAGCAGCGTCATCACCTAGTGAACCAGCAGCGTAACCGCCATCAGCACCAGTGTAACCAGCAGCTGTTGCTACTTCGATTAACTTAGGAACAAAGTATACTACTGAAGATTGTGCAGCAACTTTACCTAATTTAACAGCAGTTACTTT
>Ga0105356_10001497_pt1 | contig 23144 bp, 27 predicted proteins | sample GOMGulsemesocosm_3_FD_83502 | JGI IMG/M metagenome (GOLD analysis project Ga0105356, IMG submission 83502) | Methane-oxidizing microbial communities from mesocosms in the Gulf of Mexico - GOM9D Gulf of Mexico | ecosystem: Environmental > Aquatic > Marine > Cold seeps | place: Gulf of Mexico... | reverse complement strand
AGCATTGAAGTATGATCACATATAAAAATAAATCTTATTGCAATTTTAAAACTTTTACAGATGATTTTTGCCCCACGGGTTCTTGTGATACTAAGTTTTATTCAAAAATAAGAAGCAGATTAGCAAGGTTAGGGACGCTAATGGATAACGCGCTTGAGGAAGACTTTGAGTTTGTATTAAACCACGAAAATTACACCGCTTGCACCTCAACTCCAATATACGTAAAAGGGATTAGATATGCCAATATAACAGTAGCTTGCGAATCTCATAAAACAGATAACGTTGACATCCACCTATTCACAACAACAATACAAAAAAGACTTGAACGATTAGAAGACCATACTCCAGCTTTGATCAATCTATGCTTTACTACTCCACTGAAAAGAATAGTCAGAAACATAATTGTCGAGGGTGTTGATTATAGGTCATTCGCCAAAGCATGCGAAGCTTACGGACTAAAAAGGCAGGCTACATTGAAGCAGTTCAATAAAGAAAAAGAGTACATAGATTTTAATATTGATACATTCTTTATAACAAGAAAGAGCGCCGCATGATAAGCAAACAAAGAATCATTTTACCTGCCAGATGCCAACGATACTTAGTTGAAGCTGAAAGACTAATCACTATAAGGATCACAGATACATCTCCGAAAACCAAAAATATTGAACGCCGGATCAAAAACATATTTAGAAATATAGTGTTATTTACTGATGAAGATATATCTTTGACTAAAACCAAACGCTCAGAAACAAACATCAGATTTAAAGCTTTAATTAATTCCACGTTTGATAAGCGAGATAACCAAGATCTGTTTACCCTGTTTAATTCTAGATTAGATTTTTTTGACTTTATGTAATATAAATATAAAATTTATCGCCAAACTTTTGCTTGGCGAAAGAATATTTTGCTACTTGTTCCTATTAATCCCTGAAAGACCAATAAGTGACTCACCTGAGTTCACAGGAACATTGCTTGGTTGATTCGCACCTACGCTTGTTGGGATCATATTTATTTCTGCTAACTTAATGTCTTGCCTTTTATATCTTCTACGTCTTAAAGTTGATGTTGCACGAGATACGCCCATGCCCCCACATCCAAAAATCTTCATTTCTTCTTTACCTTAGTTAATTAAATTTAGTTGGTTAATAAAACGGCTGCATTTTGACACAGAACTGGTTTTCATAAAAACATAATTAGAGTATTTATTTTATATTTTTTAAATTATTACTTTTAATCACTAAAATAAGCGGACTCAATAGATTAATAAATTGAAATTGTTGCCGATTTGTTAGTTTTTAAAACTATTCGGCTTAACATTATGACAGTAAAAAAATCAATATCCTTATCAGATGAATCGGTAGATATTTTAAAAAGCCGGAAAACTTATAGAAACAAAAAAACAGCGGAAGTTGTATTTTCAACATCTATTAATCAAATAATTGAAAATTATGAAAAGATTGTAAAAGAATCCACACCAAGACTAAACGCGTCAGAATGGCACATGCTAGTAAATGTCTATAAAAATACGTTTACACAAAAAGCCAAATTACCAATCAATATAGCTACCGATATGATGGCACACAAAGGCAAGATTAACATGGAGTGTATCGCAAAGAGTGATGTAAGATTCGCCAACCTAATCAACAAGGTGAACTTATTTAATCAAGTAGAGCAGTTGTCAGTTTTAGACCGAATTTGTTGTTATATTTCCAAAAAATCCTAAAATAAGCATAACTATATTTAGCTGAAAACCCTCATTATTGATATAAATTACCAATAATTTTTAAGGTGCCAGCATGATTACAACAAAAACGACGCTACAAGAAAAATTTCCACAAATTATAATATTATCCGAGAGTGCAGTTTTCGAAGATAAAAACCCCATAATTCAATACAAGTGTGCCCACCACGGTGACAGCAAAAAAGAAAAGCTTAATAAGCTAAATACACGTAAGTTTTCGTGTTTTAAATGCGCAAAATTACTTAATAAAGGGCACTCTTTTAATCTAAATAATAAACCTAATGAAGCAAAGAAAATAATCGAACTTCAATCAATGTTCAGCAACCAATTTGATTATAGTAAGTTTGATAAAACGGATGTGTTCACAAAAGGAATTATTACATGCAGGGATCACGGTGATTTTGAGTCGACAATCAACGACCATGTCCTGGATTACAATCTTCAAGGTTGCCCATGTTGCTCAGGCGATGGTAATGTTGCTAGCAAACAAGTCGATGTTATAGCTGTTAACGCCAATATGAATTCGACTCTAGATGTAGAACCGATTAATTTATTCCAACCAAAAGAAAAACGCCAAGCTACCACCCAAAGTAAAGAACAAATTGGCACTGGAAATACTCCATCCGATTGGCTAGATAAAGCGAAAGGAATGTTTTTTGATTTATCAACGTAAATATCAGAGGAGTAAACTTTGCATATACAAAGTGGCTTACTCGGTGGTTTAGGTAAGCAATCCAAAGTTTTTTAACTTGTCGCTTCAAGTGCGCATATATATTTGCGCACTTCCTCAATATAAGTAAAGCAGAGTATGTATCAATATAAAGATAGATTTTTTAAAAAGCATTTAACAGAGTGGAAAGCTAAATACGGAATTCCTGTATTTAATCATTTATTTTATCTATGTGACCGAAGTAGGCTACCACTATTACAATTAGATGATTTCCCCGTAGTGGTTTTCAAAGAGGCCGACATAAAACCAAACAGGAAAACAAAAAACAATATATCTGCAAATGATTCGCACATAATAATTGAATTTGACGACGAAAAACTCCCCATCATAGTACAACCATGTATCAGAACTATAGAAGAGAATATATCCGAACTATTGTGGGTTGAAGAAGTGTATTTTAGAAATGAAGTTAAAGAAAAAATCCTAATTCCACGATAGTGGCGTTAGGATTTTAATGGAATTTAATGTAAGTCTAGAAGGTCAAAAAGTCACTCACAATACCAGTAGATAAAGTCACCTGTTCTATATTGCTGATCAGATCGGAATTAGGGGAAGTTAAGTTGAATCGTGAGTAACCATCATCACTGTGTAATCCTAGTCCCATGAAATCTCCCTGCCTATAGACAGAACGGATTTGATCTTTAGTGTGATTTGCGTCTTTATAGAATAAGTGTTTATCCCAAATAAACATGTCATTCGCTTTATCTAATTGCTCCAGCATGCTCCATTCGGTAACCTCATCACTTACACCGTTATATTCAACACGTACACCTGCCTCGCTAGTTGCAGTAAGTGTATGAATATCCCAAACCCCATCAGGAGCATATCCTAAAACACTAAACGACTGAGATAACCATTGATCTTCTTTTAATGAACGACCAGTAGAAACCTCATCTTCAAAGTTATCAAACCAGTAATAACCATCTGCCAATTTGTTTATGCTCTGCCAATGGGTTGCTTTAAATATCAATACAGTACCACGCTCGCTTGTGTGACCGTAAACAAGCATCAATTCATCATCTAACCCTGGTAACATCAACCCTTCGTTGAAAGATAATGACGTACAATCCCGAGTAGACATTGGATTGAACTTGCTACCTGAATTCAAACCCACGACTCTTACGCAATAGTGACTAGAGATTGAGTTCTCAGTAATATCTACGGTGCCAAACCTGTCATCTTCGATACCACCAAAATGGTAGAACTTCCAAGAGCCACTCATATTATTAAAATCTACATACTCAATCAGAGGCTTTTCTAGATTTGTAACAACCAAACCGTTTTGATCTTTTTCAAAAAGAAGATTTGTTAAATCAGTTTGTGTTTCCATCGCCACAAGCACATCAACCATAGCAACGCCTATTGGCTCAACTAATCCGCTAATATCTTCCTCATCTTTTATTTCGTCGCGAATAAAGTTAGATATAGCTGTGACCACAATTGCCTGAGTTGAGGCATCACCTACTTGCATTGAGATGAAGTCCCCAGAAAGAACCTCCTCTGAAAGCCCCCAGGAGCTAGATAAAGAACTTAAAGTATAAGATGCGTCCATCATGATGGTTGTAATAGGACTTACAACAGTAACAGGGCTTGGGGCGTATAGAGTATAAGGTTGACCAACACCAAGTTGTGCTTGCAAGTCAATGGTTTGATTTATGATTGATTTTATTAGTAAAGTATTACTTTCATAAGTTGTATCAACTTCAAAGGCACCATTTTCATCAGTAAGACCCAATTCTTCGTCTTCTTCACAGACAAAGTTATTATTTAAATCTGCACAAACGAAAGCTTCTTTTAGGTGATTTACAGTTTGGATAGTAAAAGTAGTAACAGTCTCATCGTCGTCCCCATTAGAACCGTTGCCACTAGTTCCATCATCTATAGGGATTTCCTCAACAACAACAGGCTCGCTAGAACTGCCACCACCACACGCAAACAACAATGAACAAAGTAAAACTATATAAATATTTCTCACAACATAAACCTCTTTTGAATGGAATTAACCAGTTTACATTAATGAGAAACTTTCAAGAGTCAACTATTATATTGGAAAACGGAGGGATTATTTGGGATTATTAATTTCCTGCTTGCAAGTTCAGCAATCCAATACCCATTATTCTTTTGCAAACCGAATACACGATAACATGTGAGGTCATCACCTTTAAAACAAGTTAAAAGCGTGAGTTTTGTATAATCAACAGCTTTAGTTATCATCTTTAATTGTGTGAAGTGTGTTTCTAAATATTTAGTAATAAGGAGAACTTTGCTTTCCTTGCAAAAAGCTACATTCTTAGAAGACATAATCTCAACTAGTGTAGCTTTATCCCTAACAGGATTATTAATAGAAAGGTTTTGAATGTTTTCACGATAATATCCAGAGACATCTGAATTCATACATAACTTCAACTCCTGGTTGTACTGTGCTATTACCGCTTTTTGCGCTCTTCTAAGATTTATTTCTGTAAAATAACCCATGAATATCTTTTCATAATTAAACTTTAAATCATCTTATTTTAAAAGTGTAAAAAGGTAAATTGACAGTTATGCGATATATATAAAAGCAAAAAAAAGGATGATTTTAAAAATCACCCCCTTACTCTTGGATTAGATTTAATCCTATTGCTTATCGAGCTTCTTTTTTTGCTATGTCCCAGCCTTTTAAAAACGCAAAATTTGAAATGTCAATTTTTGAGTATCTATTTGGAACTAAACGGCTTGAGCCGTTATTAAAAGCATCTTTTCCTGCCTCGATAACTTGTTGTAACGGTGAACTGTAATTCATATCCTTTCCCCTAAGTATTGGATTAGCCGATATTGGCTGAACAGTTCACGTCCTTGTGGTATAGCGCTCGAAACATCCTGCTTCTCAAATGCGCCGCTAGATTATTCTAGTATTATTAATTAATAACATTCTAGGGTAAAAATATAAGGAGTTTTCCTAACACGCACCTTTTTAGATAAATCATAAACAAAAAGAGTTATTCAAATGAAGTTACAGCACACCGTCTTTCTTTGGCGTGTAGCCAACGGGCAAAAGGTATTTAGAACGTTTATTATTGGCGAGGTCAATCTAGATTATTTTAATAGTGATTTTACCGCCGATGGCGCAGTGCATGAAGAGTTTCGATTTAATGATGATAAAACAGCGCTTAAATATTTCGTAGCTATAATTGATAGATTGTTTGAATACGGATATACATTCGACGATATTCACCACCATTTGTTAGGCGTTGAACACTACCCTGATGCCCTAGATATACTTAGGGAACGTACTTCAAGTACCGAAATTCAAAAGAAAGGGTACGGAGTTTTTTAATTAATTTGATAAGACAAAAACTAGTTGAGACTTATTCAGCTAGTTTTTTTATCGATTTCATTTCGCAACCAAACTTTTCAGCAACCTTAATATATAAAACCTCTATCATACCTTTCTTTTCAAGTGCATTTGCAACTTTTTTGATAGAAGTTGAAGGCCATCCCAATAGAATTGCCATATCATCAATTTCAGTATTCTTACTCACGTCTAGGACGCTTAGTAATGCTGCTTGCTTTTCTGTGACTTTCATAAATTTCACCTAGTTAATTAAAACATTATCAAAATAAATATAACTGCTGTAAATATATACAGTCAAGTTTGATTATGCAAATTCCCCTATTGCAATCATTTATATACAAGCAAGTCAAAAGGAATTGGATAACAACACGGACGTGAAGACTAATAACTCTTACAAGGAGACATTTATGAAGCACAACCCAATAAACCAAGCGATAAAAGCTGGAAAGAATGCATTTAGACAAGGCAGGGCATGCACTGTGCCAGAGGATCATAGCTACTGCGCTATTTTATTCTCAGCGTGGCAGAAGGGATGGAATGATGCGCAAACTAAAAGCTAATATCTAGCTGACATGCAAAAGTGAACACATTTGTGTTCACTTTTTATTTTCTCTCATCAATAATCATATTCAGTATACTCTATCCACTCACTATCTCTGTAATACAGCATTTCTTCAGGAGATATTATTGTTAACAGACTATTGTCTGCCTTTACGAATAATTCGTCACTAACCTCATGCACATAATAGACTTCTTTTTCTACAGTAATAATTAAAAACATGTTTTGACCATTTACTAAATTAAATGTTTTAGAAAATAAGTTGAGTAGGAACAAAATAAGACCGTTTATTGTATTTCGAAAATCAAATTTAAAATAACATGAGGTATTATCACTTTTAAGAATATACTGATATTGTCTTTGTATAGCGGCCTCAGCGATGATGCCCAGTTTGACGTAACAATCAACCTTATTGAAAAGCACCCACTTTGCATGGAAGAACTTCGCGATCTCGTTTTAAAAACATGGGACGACATGATGAACAGCACATACATGGGCGGACACATAATATTTGATTTGGAATTAAACGCGCAAACATTAGGGAATATTTTTCACACTGTTTTTCCTAAAAAACTAAATGAAATTAGTATTCACGACTGGCGTAAAGACAGAACAAAAAAAGATAAAGATGTTATATGCGAGAAAGACAGTGAGTTTTCCTTTGAAATTAAAACATCTTCATCGAACGGGCAAATATACGGAAATAAATCATACGCCCAGCCACCAGCTGAAGGCGAGAAATCAAAAGACGGATACTATCTCGCTGTCAATTTCGAAAAAAATATTATTGCTATAAAAGAAAAAAGACACCCGAAAATAACCAAAATTCAATTTGGGTACTTAGAGTGCTCAGACTGGCGTCCACAAGCCAGTGATAAAGGCCAGGCAGCTACACTGTCTCCAGAGACATACAAACGAAAACTTGTCTGTCTCTATGAAAAAGACCAATTCAGGCTCTTATAACCTCCTTTCACCGCTCCTATTTTTATACAGGACAAATTTTTAATTTTCAGGAGGCTGTAATGGCTGAAGTACAACTAGGTTTTGCCTGCTTTGAAGAAGAAGCAGAGTTAGAAGAAAATGCAGTTGAACATCACATACCATCATCAATGTCTTTAACAGATAAAGTGGCTTTAGTGATCGAAACACTAGTGAACGGTATTCTTTATGAAAACTGGGAGCTATGTGCAAGTGTAAGTGGAGGCAAAGACTCAATGACAACATTAAGTCAAAGCCTTGTTTCTGCGGCTCAAGCCTTCAAGAAACTACCTGCTGGCATTACAAGGCAAACATTGCATATCGTAAGTTCAGATACGTTAATGGAAAACATACTTAAAGCTAAATACCTCGATGAACAATTTGAGTTAGCCCATAAGTACGGTGTTAAATATGGATTCAATGTAGAAATACATAGACCTGCTCCAGAGCGAACTGCATCTTTTGTGCGGATCTTCTCAGGCGGTAGACCAGACCCAACACCTTCTATAAATAGTGTTAATAAACAATGTGCAGGTGACTACAAGATCGACCCAATCCACAAAGCAATGCGTGGTATTAATAAATCAACAAAAAATGACGGAAAAAAATTAGTCATGCTTGTTGGTAGTCGTTCGGAAGAGTCAACACGAAGAGCTAATTCTTTAGTTGATAGTGGTGCTTCAAATATCGAACCTATATTCGTAAAGGGATATTGGACTCTATATCCGGTAATGCACTGGACTTTAGATGATATTTGGCAGTATCTAGTATTTGCGGAAGAAGACTTGGAATCCGATTTACCAGGGTATCAGTCAGGTTTTGAGGATGTTGTTGAGCTTTATGCATCACTTAACGGTGGAGAATGTGTTGCCGGACTTGAGCAAGGAGAACAATCTTGCGGGGCTCGCGACGGGTGTCACCAATGCGCTATAGTGAGTGAGGATAAGTCTGGGATCAATCAGGCCAATTCTAAAGATCTGTATCATTTAAGATCTACATTCAACTGGCTTCTTGCACTTAGAGATTTTCGAGTGAACTTAGGCAAAAATTTTCAAAACAGAAATTTTGTTTCGATGATTGACGCTGAAGGCAGTATTTCGTTAAAACCTAACGGTTATGCGGGATGGCTACTTGAAGAGAATCTACGCATTGCTTTAACGGCGATGGCAAATGAATATTGGCGAGCACATGACTTGAAAAAGGCTGTGAAGCGCATAAAAGGTAAGATTGCAGACGGTACTATGAGAAACCCTGAACGAGCTAATCGTTGGTTGAAAAAAGTATCTAAGCACACCGAACCTTTATTGGAAATGTTAAACACCTCAGATATCGTTTGGATTGATTTTCAATGGTCTCTAAGAGGTTTAACGAGAAAAGCGCATAGCGCATTACGTATATATGATGAAATTTGTAATAACGGCCAGTGGGAAAAGGTCAAGTTACCTACGAAGTCATACAAACGTCCTTCTCATGTTTCAGATAAAGAATATAAAACTGTATTAAAAATGCCTCCTAAGGCACGAATAGTACACGGATTAACTTTTGACGATGAAATGATGGAGAATTTCTCTGAACCAATGTTTGATGCTTTTGAAGGTGATTGCACTTCGCAAGAAACCTATCAAATCAATAAAAAAGGTAAAGAAATAACTGCTGAGTCTATGCAGGTATCTGATAAGTACCATGTAGACGATGAATCTTCTGATATGATTTGTCACTGTCCATCTATGTTTTGTGATTTCGACAAAGTAGATAGTGAACCATATGAGTTTAGACATCAAAATGCAGTAAATAGGCATCTCCGGTTTGGCGTGATATCTGCAAACAAAGCCCAACTTAAAGGTATTAATGAAAAGTTAGAATTACTTCATTTTACTGCTACAGAAGGGCTACAAGAACTAGCGTATGTAGGAGGAGAAGCCTCTTTAAGAGATTTTCCGAACATACATTTTGAAGCTAAAGATAACAAAAACGAAGATAATCAATTAGACTTCGTTGATGAAAGTCAATTTGAGCTTGCTATGCAGCAGCACAAAAAATTTGATTCAAGCAATGTTATTCAAATGTTTCAATAATCTTAAATGGAGAAGGGCAACCTCTCCATTTTTTTCGTCCAAAATTCCTATGTATATTTTTTACTTACAAAGAAATATTACATGTTCATACCTCACATCAATCTTTCCCCCAAAAATAAAAGAGTCTTTGTATTAGGAGATATTCATGGGCAACTACACACATTCTTAAAGTTACTTAAAAAGATAAAATACGAGCCCAAAAAAGATTTACTTATATCTACAGGCGACCTAATAGACAGAGGAGAACACTCATTAGAGCTTTTGATGTATTTTCTAAATAACCCCAACATCATTGTACTTGCTGGAAATCATGAAGATCTAATGGTTAAAAGCTTTTCCTCCAGAACAGATGCAGACTATAGCCGTTACGTCTGGGAAAGAAACGGCGGACGATGGAACAACGAGGTAGATCAGAAATTGCTCAAGAGAATATCTCAAATGATGGTAGAGCAGTTTTATTATGCCGTAACTATCACCTTACCCAAAGGAAAGACAGTAGGAATAACACACGGAGATATTATAGGAGACACCTGGCTAGGCGAGAAGTTCGACGGACTCCCTGAAAAAGAACTCACTAAATTACTCTGGTCTAGAGAACGAGCAAAAGGAAATATAGGTGCCGCTTATAATATCAAAAACATTGATTACACTGTACACGGACATACACCAAGAAAAAATATCGATAAATATTTCAACTCGATTTTTATAGATACGGGTGCATATAAAAAAGATGGCGGAAGCCTCAGCGTTATTGAGTTAAACAAGTTTTCTCGTACTCTAGATTTACACAAATCGACTACTTCAGTTTTAACAAAATAAATATTTTTTAAAATAAGTTTTAAAAAAGTTTGCGTTACGTGTGAATAAGTAATAACATACAAATATTGAAATGCTCGTTGAGCAAAACTAAATTATAATTAACTTGGAATACAAAATGAACTTTACAACGATTAAACCACTAAATAGTAAATGCCCGAATTGGTGCATTCTTAGTCGTGTTCGTTAGGTTCTGAGTTAAAATACTCGCCTGACGATTTAGAGTCAGGCAAGCAGAGTTTCAATATAACCGCTTATCTGTCTCAGGTAAGCGGTTTTTTTATGCGCCCAATTAATAAAACTAAGGGTGATAAATTTTAAAGTTCTCAATAACGGTCATAGACCACCATGTAGGTGTAGCTCCAATTGGTAGAGCAGCGGTTTCCAAAACCGACGGATGATGGGTTCGAGTCCCTCCACCTTCGCCATTTTAAAATGATTATGAAAACATACGTTCATAATCAAAATAACACGAACAAAAGGTGTTCGTTTATTTAAAAAAACGTGCGTGCCTAGCTCAGATTGGTAGAGCAAGGAGCTTTTAGCTCAGAGGTCGAAGGTTCAAATCCTTCAGCACACACCACTTTAGACTCGTTAGCTCAGCTGGTAGAGCGGGACACTGTTAATGTCTAGGTCGCAAGTTCAAACCTTGCACGAGTCGCCAAATTTAACAGAGCGAAATAAGCTCTCTAAAATAGTTAATAGTAGTTTAAAATGCGGGTTTGGCGGAATTGGTAGACGCGCTGGATTTAGGTTCCAGTATCGAAAGATGTGAGAGTTCAAATCTCTTGACCCGTACCATTTTTAAAAGTATTAGCGAGTTGGCTGAGAGGTCTAAAGCACTCCCTTGCTAAGGGAACGGACGGAAACGTCCCAAGAGTTCGAATCTCTTACTCGCTGCCATTTTTGAAATTGCACAGTTGGCTGAGTGGTCAAAAGCGGGGGATTGCAAATCCCTTATAGAAATATTTCGCGAGTTCGAATCTCGCACTGTGCTCCATTTTAGAAAACAATGTTAAACGGTATTTAGCTCAGTTTGGTAGAGCACTACGCTGGGGGCGTAGGGGTCATAAGTTCAAATCTTATAATACCGACCAACACTAATAATAAGTAATTTACGGTGATTAGCACAGCCTGGTAGTGCGCTTCGTTTGGGACGAAGAGGTCGCAAGTTCGAATCTTGCATCACCGACCACTATATTTCTTGGCAAAGAGAATCAAAGCATTTTAATACGCTTGCCCCAGTACACATAAGTGCTTCAGCGCTTGGTTAATTACATTAATTAACAAACAGGACATTAAGCGCTTGCGCTTTTATCATCAAAGAAGCTTTATTTACAAGCATTTGATGATACAATACTTGTCCATTTTTCTCGGTAGCGCATATATGCATTCTTTAGCCAAACTACATACGTTCGGACTCCAAACGAACGCCAATAAAATAATTGAACTCCAGACTCTCGAAGATGTTGAATCCTGCGAAGGCTTAAAGAATAATTGTAATCTGATTGTCTTAGGTGAAGGGAGCAATAGCGTATTCATAAACGACTTTGGCGGCACAGTAGCAATTAATAAATTACAAGGCATTGTATTACATAATACCGATACGCATTTTAATATTACTTGCGCATCGGGCGAAAGCTGGAAGGACTTTGTATTATGGTGCTTAGGAAACAACGTCTACGGATTAGAGAACCTAGGTGACATACCTGGGTCAGTTGGAGCCGCACCAATTCAAAATATTGGCGCGTTTGGAGTTGAAGTTTCAAAATTCATAGAGTCAGTAGAATATTTCGATACTAAAGATGGTGAATATAAATCAATCACAAATAAAGAATGTAGGTTCTCGTATAGAAATAGCACCTTTAAAGGTAGATTATCTTCCAATGCAATCATCACAAATGTTAACTTCAGTATACCTAAAAAGTGGGAAGCTACATTAAGCTATGAAGGCCTTAATGGACTAGACAACCCAACTCCTATAGAAATACATAAAACAATCTGCAAAATAAGAAGTCAGAAAATTCCCAATACAAATGAAATAGGGAATGCCGGAAGCTTTTTTATGAACCCTATAGTCAGTAAAGAATTAGCAAAAAGACTGGGTATTACGTTTCCCAATATGCCATCCTATCCAGTGAACAAAAACGAAGTAAAGCTTGCAGCCGGATGGTTAATCGACATGTGCGGTTTGAAAGGTATCACCATGGGAAACGTTATGACCGACAATAATAACGCCCTCGTATTAGGTAATAAAACAGGTGATGCCACCGGAGTCGAATTAGCGGCTTTGGCATCTCACATCATTTGCGAAGTATTTAGTAAGTTTACGATACTATTGGAACAAGAGGTTAGGGCATTCAGCTATGATGGCGAAATCAACATAGCATCACCAAGTGCTTTAGCCAAACGAAGTGATTTATCACTACTACTCAAAAAGGCTAGCTAACAAAATACATTCCCACCAACAATCGGAAAATGGGGCTTACTAAATATCAGACAGTATAGAAATCACAGTATCTATTTAGCAACCATGTCTCTATATTTGAATAATGCCCCTATAATAAAAATAAACTCAGCCAGCGCCACATACCACAACCCAAGCAACATAGCATATACAACTAAAAAGCTTAAACTAACAGCAATCCCAAGAAAATATTTACTACCACTCAATCTTAATTCACAATACCTACAAAGTGCAAAGGTCACTATACTTAAAAAAGAATATTGAGATAAATCACCATCTACCTTAAACGAGAAGTACAATATAGTCAGCAATATCGTTAATATTATGGAATTCATACTACTGAAAATGGCTGCGCGGCAGTACATAAATAATGAAGACACAATTGCAATGGCAAGTGAAATTGCACCTAAATAATGACCACCATATAAAAATAAGGTAACCTCTATTGATGTAATGAATACTGTCAACAAAAGGGCTTGAGATTTATCTTTAATGAAGAAAATCAAAATTGCACTAGCAACTAAAGCGAGATTTAAAATAAAACATATCATATCGCTAAATATGCACTTTGACTACAAATCCATATACAACAATAAAGGCAAAACAAAAACGAGACCCCAAGGTCTCGTTTCTTATATCTAATTCTATCTAATTAACATTTCTTACCAGTGAATGGGTCTATTTCGACAAACTTTTTCTCAAACTCCTTTAGAGGAGAACTCCACACTTGACGTTTACTGTCTTCGTACACAGCTGTGATTATCCAATTGTCGCGAGCACTCGCTCTAGCAAATTCATTTGTAACCAATATCAACCTAAAAACACGACCAGTTTTTTCATGACGAAAGAATGTATTTTTATATTGTGCATCTTTTTGCGTTGTTACTGTCATAGTAAACTCCTTAATTGTTTACTATACTTATAAGCACAACAAGGTAATTACTTTACCTTTTTCCTCGTTCTAAAGCTCTGCTTATCAAATCCATGTGCACTAATTTTATATTTGTCTTCAACTTCCACTAATGCAGGACTATTACCACCAAGAACTCCCGATATAAACTGTGATATTTCGGTAAAGGCAGTATAGGTATCTTTAACTCTATAAAATTCTATTTCTTTTAAGTTAATATCTGTTAATACATTAAGTTTATCATCAAGAAATGATCTCCTCTCATTCCCCCTTACCCCCACATAACCTATTGGCGTAGATATTTTATGAATGTTCTCAACAGATGCATCCACAGTCTTTTTAAAGAACTCAAACATAAAATGATAGAACAAGCTTTCATCTGACCATAAACTTCGATCTTCCTTCTTCTTCAGAGTAACGCTTCGCTTAAGTGCGTCGTTGAACTCTGCAATAGCGGATTTGTAGTCATCAAAGGTATAACAATAGCGAATAACCTTCTGGCAATCCTTGTCGTCAAAAGAAAACAAAACCCCAGGATAAAATTTTCCGCAAAAATACACATAATATCTTAATGAAGTAAATTCACGATTTCTTAAGCCCACCCTCAAATTTATATCAAGTGATAATGAATCTTTAGATAACTCTAGCTCACCCTGAGAACGTTTATAAACCACACTCTTGTCAACACCTTGTGAGACTAGGTGGTCATAGTAATCTTTAGTTTTACTAAGTAGTAACATTTATAAAAAACCCTATTAATAATACGTTTAACCTATGTTGATTTGTATAATCCCGCCATCGCGAAACTATTATATAACTGTAAAGCATTATAAAATAAAAGAGGTTCAGCATGTTCAACAACAAACTCGCGCTCATCGGCGCATTAGTCGTTTCACTATTTACATTTTCTGCTAATGCAGAAAATTTATTTTTATCCCAAGATATATCCCTTTCGGGTAGCGACACTATGGATATATATAAACTTGATGAAGAGAGATATAAGGTGATCATCTTAGAAGATGATGTCATAACCAAACAGTGGGTTTTCTATGTTGAAGATGTATCAGATCTTTCACTTTTGGTTTTATTTAAAAGAAAGAAAGAATACGTAATACTCAATGATTTTGAAAGATACCACCTTAGCTATGCAGGCGCTAAAAATCATTACTACATAGATCGAACTAAAGTGAATGAATTCACCCCAGTTGTGGTTAATGGCTTCTATGTTAAAGGCAAATCAGACGAAGATTTCACACACTAAATAACGCTTGATTTTAAAAGAAATATCATTAACCTTAATTAAAATATCAATTAAGGATTACTATGTTCTTTCGCTTACTATCTTATTCAGCACTGCTATACCTTGTAACCCTGCTACTCCCAGAAGCAGGGTTTAATTTTTTTAAAATAGTTACTGGTGAAAACAAATTCACTAATACACAACTCATTTCTGTTTTATCAATCATCACTTCCGTAGAGCTCTTCATAAATTTCACTAGCGCTGGAAAGGCATTGGTAAGAAACTTCTATAGATGTCTTACCATTATCAGAGTGTTCTTAGTTATTAGCTTAATAAGCACAGCTGTAGTTGCAAGAAGTAACCATTTCGACGTTGCTAGTGACAAATTATCTGAAACTTGCAAGAGCGACAGCCTTAAATCTATCTGCGACACAGGAAAGGGGGTAATAGATACTTTAATACACCAAGTAGGCATGTTCTTTTAAATCCTAAGTTGGATTGATAGACCAATTCGTCTATTTATTGTCGAGTTTTATTGACGTACAATCTTCTAAACCAGCATCAAATCTTGCTGGTTTTTTATTAACTAACCTTGAAGTAGAACCGACCCCATTAAGGAAGATAACGTCAATCATCAATCCTCCTGTACACCTTCCAGAAGACTAATTGCCCACCAATAATCGTATATAATTAAAACCGTAATAAAAGGATTTAATTATATGACTACCTTAAAAGGACTCGTCCTGTTTTTGGCTATAATTTCAGGGTCAGTATACGCTGAGACTGATAACTTCAATATCGCTCTAACTGGAACATTCGACAATACAATTCCTGATGATTGCACTGTTACCCCACTCGGCACCATCAATACTGGAACACTAGCAGTGCATGACATTCTTGCTGATAATGACACCAGATTCGACCCTGTAATGGGATTTGTGACTATGTATAACAGTAGTGTAACAGTCACTGTTGAAGTAACTTGTACCGTAGGTGTCAATTACGAGCTAACAACGCAGGAATCTGCAATGATTGATGGCACTGCTCAGGTCGCGTCATTCCTCTATTCATCCGAAGCTGGTGGCTTCTTAGGGGACACTGCACTAAGAACATTGTCCGGTACTGGAACTGGCTCTACTACTGAGCATGAACTTGAATTGTATATAGCCCACATATCATCCACGATAGACAATCTTTCAGGAAGTTTTACGCTGAATGCCCCTTTAACTCTAACCGTACTCTAAATTATTATCGACATATAAACCTATATAGAGATAACGAACTAACTAAGGTGTATAAATGCAAATATCAGAGCTATCAAAACAAATTAATTGGAAGGCGATAAGCAACCAGGAGATTGTTATTGTTGACGTTGAGACAACTGGCCTAGACAAGAAGAAAGACAAGATAATTGAAATAGGCGCTGTTCGATTAAGACAAGGAAGTGATACGTTAGAGAAGTTCTCTGCGCTATTAACCATAGATGAAGAATTACCAGATGTGATAATCGACCTAACAGGCATAACCGATGAGATGCTTAAAGAATCAGGGAAACCCTTCTACAGAGTTATGGGTGACTTCAAGACCTTTCTCGGGTCAAGTGATGCCAGCGCCTACAATGCAAAGTTCGATAAAGCATTTATCGATAACTTATGTAGCAAATACAACATACCGTTTAAGAATTACTTTTCAGATACGATGCTGATATGCCGTAAAGCTTTTAAATTGTCCGGTATGAAATTAAGCGATGTAGTCGAACACCTTAATATCCCCTATGAGGATGCACATAGAGCAGTTAATGATTGCGAAATGACCCTGAAATGCCACATGGCTGCGTTAATAGAGATAGAAAGAAATCCAGACCTATAAAGCATACTTCAATCTGACCCACTTATTTTGTTGGTGGCTAAGTTCTAAGCATAACCAGTTCTCCAACCTTTAATTAATTACAAATACAATGGTTTCATTTTATCGGGCAAATAGATGAAAACCATCTCACTAGATATCGACGGCGTGCTATTAAATGGCCGAGCAATATTTCTTCCAAATAACATAAAACTCATAGAAAGCTTTGGTGAAAAAAGGATTACTATTACGGATTTTGCTAAGAAGGTTGAGTTTGACCCAACGGCAATCGCCATCTTAGACCGACTCGTTAAAATTACCAACTCAAAGATTTTGCTACATTCCAATTGGAGAAGACGCTTTGACAATAACGAGTGCCTTGAAATTATTATTTCAAAAGGTTTAAAAAGAGAGTGGTTTCATGAAAACCCTTTCCCACCTATTAAAATGTCTTCTGAAAAATGCCATGAAATTGAGTGGTGGTTAGAAAATATGAAGAAAGAAGATCCTGAACATGAAATCATCATTTTAGATGATCACCAGATATACGACAAACACTACAATAAATTTTTATATTCTAGGCAAATACTAATACACCCACACAACGGACTAGATTTGATGGCCTATGAAAAAGCTCTTGATCTGTTCGAGTGCGGAGACGAAGCCATGGAATTTAGACCGTACTAGAACTAACAACTCACAATTCGTTTCACAGACACCTATTAATGACAATATCATTTTATAGGTGTCACCATGTCACAAACAGCAACATCTGCATACGATCCAAAAAAAGGCATTGATGTAGAAAATACTCACTATTCCACTTTTTCAAGTGCATGTACTGCCTTTAGTATTCCGAGACAGCAGAGCTTAAGAGCATTCAGGAAAGATAATATAACCGAACAAACCCAAATAAATGATTTCTTTAAATCACAAAAAGAATTTTATACATCTCCAGGCTACACGCAAAAAAAAGAGGTATGGAATAAATTTAAAGACGGAAGGGTTGCCCCTATACAATACAAAAACGCACTTTTCAGATCGAAAAATGCATTAGCGAAACAATTAGGCGTTCGAGCAAACCCGTTCAAGACAAGGCTAGCATTCCTAGAGTCTTCTGGAGTAACAGTTGAAGACTTCGTGATTGACGCGTGCAAAGAGCCTTTAAGTCGCTCTGAGGCAACGATAGTGGTAGATATTGATATGGTAATAGAAAGAATAAACCAAAATTTTGATGTAACCATTAGTGATGTTACGATAAAGCAGTGGGTTGAGGCCAAAGATAATTGCTTTACCATGCCATTAACCAATCTTGCTAAGCTTTTTAACGTTCAATACGAAACCATTAAAAGACAAGTATACGATATTAAGTTTAATAAAAAGACAACCGCGTTAGATATCATTTATGTTATCTCAACATTAAAACCATCCGGCAATTGCTTAGAAGTGAATTCAAATAAATACACAAGTTTATTTCAACTCATGCTTGAAGCCAAATACAAACTGTCGAATAAAAACTTAAGTGCAATTCTAACCAAATATATGTCAACACTTAGATAAAGTAAAAACCTACAAAAAGCAAAATGCTTAGTGTAGGTTTAATCAGGTAAGTAAAAAGAATAACTATCCTTGATTACTTACTGCATTCTTAACAATATTCTGTCTTGAACGCTTGTTTTTGCGACGGTTAGAAGATCTAACAACCGCTTTAGCTTTAGCTTTAACTTTAGCCGGAGCTTTAGTTTCAACGCTAGCTTCAACTTTAGCCGGAGCTTTAGTTTGAACTTCTGCTTTAGATTTCTCTAAAGCTATTTTGTCTTCTTTAATACGCTGCTTAGCTTTAACTTTACAAGTTATAGCGTTAGCCTCAACCTGAGACATAGCGCCTTGAGATAAAATAGAGTCCAAACGTTCGTTTTCACGAAGTTCTTCCTCAAGTTTCGCAGCATCAGTAGCAAGTTTTAATTGTTCTTTCTCAATTTCTTGAGTTGAACGGCGATTAGTACGATTAGTATCACGCTTTTCAATGTTCAAAGTAATACGCTTACGTTGACTTACTCTATTACAACCAATACGCTTAACAAGTTTTTTACTTGCCAAATGTCGTGCTCGTAAATTTTCAACCAAACTATCAAGAGCAAACACACCAATCACGTAAACCATCACGAATTCACCACCAAAAGTAGACATACATAATACTATGATAGCGACAAATGAAATTACTTTAAGGATAAAGAATAAAGTATCTTTCTTTATCTTTCTTTCATTTTTAGTTTTGTATTTTTTAACTCTTAATTGGTCACCATTAGTGAACAAATCGTGCTTACTATACATACTTACTGAACTCATAAGAATTCTCCTGGTAATTAAAATTATGACCTTATGCAATTAAGTAGGCGCTATAAACGAGAAATGACCCCAAAAGGAGTCATTTTTATTCTAAGCTAATAATCACAGCTATTTGTTTGTGTATTTTTTCTCTAATAACTTAGCGATAAACTCACCTAATTGATTTTGCTGCTTATTCAATTGCTCATCTTTAGGAAAGTTTAGAGGGAAGATCCTTGAAAGCTGTATCATCAAAGTTAAATCTACAGACATATCTTCCAACTGCCTTAAGTCTGGCTTTGCTTTTACAATAGGAGGCGTTACTAATTTACCATTAAAAGCTTTTGAAACAAGGTCTTTATACATTTGAAATTTTGAACCTCTACCACGCATAGGGAAAGTGACATACATTAACCTCACTGCTTCAAAATAGGTTATTTTTCCATTGCCTACTTGTTGATCTAACCATTCAGCTTTTAGAATCAACTCATCAAAGCCATCTTTAGCAACTTGATACAACGGATTACTCTTGATTGCACGCCCCCAAACCGTTAACGCTTTCACCAAACCTAACTCTTCAGCAGCCAGCAACTGGTTCTTATCTGGCGTCACATATAATTTATTTGGCGGCAGCAATTCAGTTGGTTCTTTACTGATAATTTCCACTAAATTACCCGAATCATTTCCCACTAACACTCCGGCTTCGCCAAACTCAGCATAACCATAACGTCCAGCTCGGCCAGCGATTTGGCGATATTCCTCTTCAATTAATTCACGTGTACCCTTACCATCGTACTTCGATGTTTCGGCAAATATCACTCGTTGAGCTGGCGCTGATATACCCATGCCAATGGCATCTGTCGCTACCAAAACATCATACCCATTATTTCTATATTGGTTAAGCATTGCGCGTCTTGCTGAAGGAGATAACGCGCCATACATAGTTCCAACATTCAAACCCATATCAGCAAGTTGTTCTGCAATCTCATGAATAGCTCTTCGAGAGAAAGCTACGACTAAATCACCATTTTTAATGTCTTCCAAAGCAATAGGCTTTTCAATTGTTTGAAGTGGAGTTAAACGTTCTAATTTTTTAATTTCATAGGAAGTTTTTAAAATATCACCCAAATACCACTCAAGTTGTTTTATTGCAGAGGGTGCACAAGCAATAATTAAATGCTTACAGTTAGCCCCACAGATAACCCTCAAATACCCAGAGCTTCTATCTTCTCCGAAGGACAGTTGCCCTTCATCCAAAAACACCGTGTCGTATTCTTTATCGGTATCAAAAATTTCTACCGTCATTGCATCTAAACGAGAGTATTCACGCACGTCTTGTTCTTCACCTGTGATCATAGAGCAGGGTATACCGTCCTCCTCAACGTCTTGCTGAACTTGAAGAGCCAGAACCCTTAATGGAAACAACATTTGACACTGACCCACTTCTGACGATCTTAAGGCATCTTTAATCATACGAGTCCCCTGATAAGTCTTTCCTGCGTTCGTCGGGGCACATAATATCGTAATTTTTCTATCAACGTTCCTCAAATACATTTCGTGGTAAGGCTTCTCGGAGATCATATTATTAAATACTTTTTCAAACGATTTTTTCTTCTTACCTTTATTCACTGATTTCTCCAGATTTTTCTGTATATATTCTACTAAATCTTTTGGTTGGTTTATTGATACTTTTTTAATGTCTATGAAAACTTTTTGCTTTACGGATTCTTTAAAAAGCGCATTGTGAGAATTTCTAATTTTTATTAAGACTTCACAGCACAAATCAAAAGTTTCTTTATTCCAGTCGTTAGTAATTTCGAAATCTCCTTTCGCAACTAACTTAAACACACCGTTGCTCTTACAGTGCTGCAATGCTAAATAAAGATTATTATTTGAGTAACGAAGGACTAGACCATCTTTTGAATAATTCAAAACAGCACCGTCAAACTCCGGTATGGAAAGCTGTTTTAAAACGCTATCGTTAAATCTCTTCTTTATGTCAGCTGGGTTTCTTACAAGTTCCACTTCATGAAGTTGTATTGAGAGCAACGATGATGGGGTAGAATTGAATGGAGAGAGTTCAGCTATTTGCTTATCTAGTTTTAGCATCCAAGCATGTAAGCCTGGCAGACCCATCATACGTATAAATGATTTATCTAATAGACAAGAAAACTCGACAGGGTGGTCTTTTATTGCAATCGAAAATGGTGCTTTATCTTTAATTACTTTGTTTTTACTTTCTCTTAATACTTGGAATGTATCATAATTAGCACTTGATAATTTTTGCATGATCCATTCTGCGGTAGCTTTTCTTTTCATAGACAACTTATTTAATTCCTTAATTGGTAATAAATAGGGTTAAGCACGGCAAAATCACAAAAAAAATGACTTACCCAAAGGTAAGTCATAAGTCATTATGCAACTTGTTGATTAGCAAGTTGCTTATCTTCTAAACGATAGAATAAATCTTCTAGTTCAAAAGCTAATTGAGGATCTACTCTTAGAGCATCATCCCAATCTACACCTTTCGGCACTACATTTTTATCTATATCGCATTGCTTTATTAGATGAGGGTAATCAATATTATCAACATCCCCCTTGTAATTATCTGGAATAACAATAAAACTCTCATAACGAGAATTATATGCTTTCCCTTCTGATATGAATTCCGCTTTTAAAAGAGAATCCACACCACGCCAATAATTACACTCTTCAATACAACGCTCTAAAGAAGTAGGTATAGAACTTTCATTCAAATAAATATATAAAGGCACTTTTCTTGATGGAGGGAAAATGATTTCAGCTTCTACATCCATCTCAGTCAAGATTTCTCTTAACTTCAACGATGCAGTATAACCTGTACCACTTCTATCCCTATCTCCAACAATAATTACTTGCTTATAATTATTAATCTCAGCAGTTTGTAATCGAGTTGCTGTGTTTGTAAATTTCACATCAAAATCAACAGATTCCAACATTTCATCACGCACACCCTTTTTATATTCTTCCTTCAAGCTTGGTGAAAGTCGAGCAAAGAATTTTGAAAGTTTATCTTCAGCCCATTCAGGACGACAACCTTCTTTATCTTTGTATTCGCTAATCGTTTTGAAAATATAATCAAACGAACTTGCGAGCTCATTACTTACACTTGACAGTTTTTGTTTGAACCAATCAGATGACTGAATAACTTCTTCAGCTTCTTCCTTAATTGGTTCTAACAATGCTCCGAAAAACGAAGCCATTGTCTCATTACCTTCACCTATATATAAGATATCACTATCTTTAGAGGTAAACATATTAGACATCATGCCAGTATCAGTAGACCATGTGCTTAAGTCTTTTTTGGGTAAATCTATATTAGCCTTATCCCAAATACCATTCACTTTTTCAAGGTAAACAGCATGTAGACCACACACTTTCCAATCTCCATTTTCATCTTGCTTTGTTAATGGTAAAATAACTGCCGTAAATTTACGTTTGTCATTTTTGATATCTTCCTGATTGTTATACTCAACATCATGGACAACCATTATATGCTTAGATAAATTAAACGCTTCAAAGTGCTGTTGCTTTCTACCTTGCTGAATATACTCTTGATAAATCAGAGCAGCTTCTTCATGGTGGACAGCTCGACTAACAATTTCCATTGCTTTTTCTTTGCTGTGTTTATTTTTAGCTTCAAGTTTTCGCGCTTGTTCTTTTTTTCTTTGAATACGATCAGCTTCAACCTTTGGGTCAACTGTAAAACTAATCTCATTACCGATAAAGTAATCAAACACAGCATTCCATCCAGCAGCATGAAGATTCGAAGTAGAACCCGAAACTACAAGGCCTACATTCGCCATAAAATCAGTAGGTGTTGCTATTGGGCCATGCTGCTTATGCATAAGCTGGAACATATCGTCCTTTTTCCAATAACGTAACCGATCTAATTCACTTTCAGGGTTTTTCTTAAAATTATCTGGGAACGTCATTCCCGTGATAATTTCACCCGCTCGGCGAAAAGAGCCAAACAATCGTTCTATATGTTCTTCAGTGTTCTGAACTTTAGTCTTCCCAGCTAAAAAACCAGGGATTCCAAAAGCACCCTCAAATAACTCTTTACCAGTTACCATAGGGTT
>Ga0105356_10001490_pt1 | contig 23161 bp, 20 predicted proteins | sample GOMGulsemesocosm_3_FD_83502 | JGI IMG/M metagenome (GOLD analysis project Ga0105356, IMG submission 83502) | Methane-oxidizing microbial communities from mesocosms in the Gulf of Mexico - GOM9D Gulf of Mexico | ecosystem: Environmental > Aquatic > Marine > Cold seeps | place: Gulf of Mexico... | reverse complement strand
TACACCACCAAAAGTAGTATCACCGGCAACACGGTTTATTTCTTCTTTTAACTGGGTGAACTCTTTATCTAGCGCACCACGATCTGCTGCAGTATTTGAACCGTTGGCAGACTGGATTGATAACACACGCATACGTTGTAGCATTGTGGTGGTTTCATCTAGCGCACCCTCCGCTGTTTGCGCTAAAGAAATACCATCATTGGCATTTCGAGATGCTTGGTTTAAGCCACCTACTTGGGCATCCAAACGTGAACCAATTTGTAATCCAGCCGCGTCATCCGCAGCACTATTTACACGTTTACCTGATGATAAACGTTGAAATGATGTTTGAAGATCATTGGTTGAATTAGTCAAGTTACGTTGCGAGTTTAAAGATGCAACATTAGTATTTACATATATAGCCATAAGTTTTCCCTCTGCGTAAAACCTTATTAAAAGTGGTACACCACAATTTGATTTATTGGTAAAAAATCACCAATTATGTTTTAATTTTCACTTCAATTCATAGTTATTACCTAGCAACTAACGTGCCACTTAGCTTATTGAATTGAATAAGCTTAAACCGTTGATTTTATTAAATGATTTATAACTAGTTTCCAGTATATTTTGCTCTTTAGTAAGGTCAGTCATTGCCGCGGCAAGATCTGCCTCGGTTAAAATCGCCATTGCTTCTTGATTAATTATTTTGAATGATTCGTTCGATTCACTTACTCGTTCAATGGTATTATTACGACCACCAACACTCGAAATGACAGACATAACGCGGAATTTAGCATTTTCAATACCAACTTGAGCATCTGCGATACGATCTTGATATTCACCCGTTGTTAATGTGGTATCACGTAAACTCAGCTTTAATGCTTCCAGCGTATTTAGAATATTAATATTTTTTGGCGGTTCTAAATTGACATCCACACTGCCGAGACCACCACCCGTAGCTGTGATATCTAAACCGTCAAAACGAATTTTTTGATCTGACAAAAAATTGCCACTCTGAAGGATATTATTGCCACTGTCGCGAATTTCATAAGTGTCTGTAGACCCAGGGACAACACCTGGTAACACATTCAATTTGAAAATATTATCTGCCGGGTTACTGTAACTGTAATTATTTTCGTGAAAATTATCGTACTCACCTTGGTCAATAACTCTCACTGTTGCCGCTGAAATACCTAATGTAGGATTGCTGGTTTGGGCAATTAAACGAGCCGGGACGGTATCAAACACTTTCCGACCATTATCACTACTATCGATATAAACATTTGCAGCAACCTGAACTTGATTGTCTTGTTCATTGCCTCGGTAGATATATCCCCTCTGATTTTCCTCCCAAATGAAGGATTGCTTTTGTGAAGCAGAGCCAGAAAAAATATGATCGCCATTGGCATTTTTGGTATTCATTAAGCTAAAAATTTCTTTTTGCAACTCTTCAATTTCTATCGATATTGCATTTCTATCTGCGGCACTCACAGTACCATTAAGAGCTCGAACGGTAAGAACTCGACCGCGTTCCATGCCCGTATGTACATTTGAAAGTGTTGCTTCTTCTAGCCCCAAAGTACTTTTTAATAAGGTGCCATTTTTTTGGTACTGAGTACTTTTATTAACTTCATCTTCGAGATAGCTGGACTTTGCAACATCAGCAGGAGCATCCGCTGACGTCTTATATTTTTCTAAAGATGTCACTTGTGAATGCGCAGTATTGAGTCGATTCTGTGTCTTCGACATATCGTGCATCGAGCGGTTGAAGATCTGTGAATTAGTTAGGCGCATAATTGTTATCTCCCAACATTCAATATTGTGTCAAAAATCTCTTTAGAGATATTAACCACTTGAGCCGAGGCGTTATATGCTTGTTCATAACGCACCATGTTTGCAGCTTCTTCATCGAGACTGACCCCCGATGTACCAGAAACCCACTCTTCACTTTGAGTTAACTTTGCAGCACTGGCTGTTGCATCCACTCTCGCAGTTCTAGTTTTATTACCGACATTAGAAATTAAAGTCGAAAATCCTTCTGAAAATGTCATCTGTGTTTCGCCGTTTTTATTGTGATTACGGCGTAATTTGTCTTGATTTTCTAATCCAGCTAATCTCAGACCATTACTATTATCTGCAATCGCATCATCGTTATAACTTAAGTTAAACGTTTCACCTGAATTTGGACGGCCTTCCATTTGTACTTCATAACCGACACCTGGATTTAAAGGCGGAACTGAATTAGCAAATAGATCAAACCCATATAAAGCCCCTGAAGTGGTTCCCATCAAAGCACCTAAGCCATTAAAAATATCGTAATCACCCGCCCCATTTACCACTATTTTTTGTGGTGCAGTCGTATTTAAAGCATTACCAGTAAAAGATAAATTAGGATCCGTGATTTGAGTGACATTCAATTCACTGGTTGTCGTATTATTGATATCTCGACTTGAGCTCAATACTGAAGCAAACGCGAGATCTTCAGGTCTTGAAATTGCAATATCAATGTCATTCAAATTAAACAGTGTCGGGCTCACGAGAAAACTATCACCGGCTTGAAAACCACCCGCTGCAGCCGAAAAATCTAACTCAAAGCCATGTTTGGTCAACTCGACAGGGCCTGGAAATGTGCCGGTAACTGCCAGCGCAGCACTTTTAACACCATCTTTAATTTCAAAGACGTCAAAGGCAGTCGGGCTAGTCATCTCAATTTCATATTCACTGGTCGTTAATTCACTTGCTTCATTTTGTACCATTTTGGCAGTTACAATATGATCGATTGACGAATTCGCTTCCCGACTTTTTGCGACCGTCGACGGTATAGCATAAATATCTTTACCCATATCGCCATCAAGGTTTAACCCCATTCTATTTTGCACATTAAATGCATCTGCAATACCCAGGCTTAGTTGCCCAATCTCGCTTAATGTTGGTATAACCGCATCATCACGGAACTCAAATAGCGCTCCCACCTTGCCTCCTAACTCCGTCTCTTGAAGTTGAAGTTCATTATTATCAATTTGTAATGCGAGCTCTGTTCTATCTGAATGCGGATTACCAGGTTGGGCTTTAAATTGGGTGACACTGCTTTGCATTACCAACGGCTGCCCAGAAAGTAAATTGATGGAGATGGTGCCGTTACGATTATCGATAGTGGAAATATCAATTTCTGCAGCTAAATCACGGATCGCATTGTCGCGTTGGTCCAATAATGCGCCAGTCACACCTTTAGCCGTGTTTTCTGCAATCATAATTTCGTTATTAAAAGTAAATACTTGCTTAACCATCGAGTTAAGCAAAGCTGGTTTTTCACCCAGTTCACTATTCGCTGTTTTTAACTGACTATTAAGCTGTTTACCGACATTACGAAAACTATTAATTAAATTTTTTGCATCACTTAATACTAATTGTCGATTGGATAGTGATGTCGGATCATCATTGGTAGTATGTAGAGACTTAAATAACGTTGACATTCCGTCATCTAAATTATTAGATTTGTCAGACAATACTTGGTCGGTACGAGTAATTTCTGATAAATATTTGGCACTATTGTTTGATGCACTGGTGTCGAGTAATACTTCCGCTGCAGCGTATTTATTAATTTCTCGAGACGTATTTTCACGCCCTAGCCCCATATCATCAATTTGCGACTTGTTAAGTGTACGCTGACGACTATACCCTTCAGTACTAACATTCGAGATGTTATTACCAGTGGTATTAAGCATTTTCTGGTGTCCAAAAACACCTGAAGAGCCTATCTGTAATAAATCAGCCATCTACCACTACTCCAAACCTAACTCATGATTCACGCAATATAATTTCGGTTAATGCACATAGAGTGTTGTTAATACACTCTCAATAACACGGGTCTAAATTCCATCAAATATCTTACTTTTCAGGATATTCTGAATTTTCGACGCATAGTCTGGATCGGTTGCATAACCTGCATCTTGTAAACCATTCAAAAACTGTGCCGAGTTTGCCGAATTTTTTAATGCCCCACTATATCTGTTGCCACTTTTGAGAAAGCTAGCAAAATCATCGAAACTAGATTGAAAGTCATCGTAACTTCTAAACTGGTGGTTCTCACGCTTAGCCACCCCGTCTTTGAACTCCAAAGTGTCTACGCTCGCAGTCGGTCCTTCCCAGCGTTTATCCGCTTTAATATTAAATAAATTATTTGAACTTGAGCCATCTTTAGCATTCGTCATTTTTTGACCCCAGCCTGTTTCTAACGCGGCTTGAGCCAATAATACTTTGGGAGAAATATTTAATTTTTTACCCGCATTTCCGGCAAGCGGCAATAATGCACTGATAAATTCAGCCGGACTTGAGAATCGAGAGGTACGTTGCGGATCTGCGTTTTCAGCATTGCCCGCAGCATTATTCTTGCTAGCAGCATCTACTTTGTCGGTTTCATCCGGATCCGTTTTTTCTGCTTTCAACGCTTTCGCTTTAGCAGCGAGTGCGGCGGCAACAGCAGCCGGAGCAGCATCACCCTTACCAATCTTGCTAAGCGGATCACTATCGCCTTTCAATGTTGATGCTGGCATATAATTGCCGCCATCATTAGAGAGTTGCTTAACGATCACATCGGCAAGTCCTAAACTACCTGATTGGCTGATGTCAGCTGACATCTGCTTGTCCTGCATGTCACGATAAAACTGGGTATAGTTATTATTCATAGGGTTATCGGTTTCAAAAGCAGCATTCGCTTTACGCATACTTTTCATCAACATATCAGTAAATAACGATTCAAATTGTTTCGCGACTTCTTTCAAAGCATCTTTATCATTGCTTAGTGCGCCCTTACGCAGCGAATCTAAGTTCTGAATATCCATGACATTGCTGCCAACGTTATTTTTGAATGAGTTATCCATATAAAACCCTATTAAACTTTCCAAATCCCGACTATAGATACCACTCATTAAGCTTTATATGTCAACTAAATAGCCAAAATTACGTCGCCATTTAATTGTCATTGTTTTTATATTCAGCTAGTTATGGTATTTCTAGTTAATTAATTACTAACAAAGCAATTATCAGACCATGTTGGAATAAAATTCATTACCGAGGGAATTATGTTGAGTTTAAGTCCAGTCAAGTGAACTGAGTTGAAACTTGAGTTAAGGGGATTTTGGGGATTGCTTAAACAGGGAAGATCGTAAAATGGTCTAATGAAAAAACCGACATCAAGAATGTCGGTTTTAACGATTTAGATAATAATGAGTTCGCCACTCAAAGCGCCCGCTTCTTTTAATGCTTCTAAGATTGACATTAAATCGCCCGGTGCAATACCAACTTGATTAACAGCGCGGATCAAATCATCCAAGGTTGCACCTGCATCGAGTTTAAACATCCGTGCATCTTCTTGAGTAATATTGATGGTTGAATTTTCAGTGACAACGGTCTCGCCATCAGCAAATGGATTTGGTTGAGAGACTTCCTGAGTTTCATCAATTGTTACAGTCAAACCACCGTGTGTAATCGCGGCTGGTTTAAGCTTCACATTCTGACCGATAACAATGGTACCAGTGCGTGAGTTAACAATGATTTTGGCAGATTCATCAGCCATTTTTAGTTCTAAATTTTCTAATGTTGCCATGTAAGCAACACGTTGAGAAATATCTCGTGGAGCAAGCACTCGTACTGACGTTGAGTCCATCGCAAATGCGGTACTTGGACCCACTAAATTGTTGATGGCATCAGATACACGCTTAGCATTGGAAAAATCACCACGGTGTAAATTAAATGTCAAATAATCACCGTCACCAAACGGATTGGCAATTTCGCGTTCAACAATCGCACCAGAACTAATACGACCAACAGTCGGCGTATTAATAACTACTTTTGAACCGTCTTTACCTTCAGCGCCTAAACCACCAACAACAAGACTGCCTTGTGCTAATGCGTATACTTGGCCATCGACACCTTTTAGGAACGTTTGTAATAGTAAACCACCGCGTAAACTTTTCGCTTCACCGATAGCGGCAACGGTGATATCAATTTTCTGTCCAGGCTTAGCAAATGCCGGCAATACAGCGCTTACCGCAACTGGTGCAACATTTTTAATTTTTACTTTGCCGCCAGCAGGCATGGTAATACCGAAATTGCTTAACATGGTTTTAAAGCTCTGTTCTGAAAATGCATTACTCTTTTCACCCGTGCCAGGCAGACCAACGACCAAACCGTAACCGATGAGCTGATTATCTCTAACACCTTGCACAGAGCTAATATCTTTAATACGAGCCGCTTGAGCACTACTCAGCATGCTTGCAAAAACCACCAATCCAAGCATTGTTTTCAATGTGATCTGCGTGATATTACCTGTCAAATTTGTTAATGTTTTCATATAACCAACTGTTATTTGTTTTAATTAGAACGGCCAATCACCGCTCGTTAAGAAACGTGTCGCCCAACCTTGGATTTGCGCTTCGCCTAAGTCATCAACGGCGCCATATTGAATACGTGCATTGGCGATTTGTGATGATTTAACCATATTACTTGCATCTACATCTTGTGGTCGCAGTAACCCCGTCAAACGGATATATTCGTTACCATTGTTCAACATTAGCCATTTTTCGCCACGAATAACTAAGTTGTTATTCGGCAATACTCGAACCACTGTCACAGATATATCACCGGTTAAGCTATTGCTTTGATCTGTTGAACCATTACCTGAAAATGCGCTTGTTTGTTCCAGTTTACCCGATATTTTGTAGCCCTTAATATCCAGTTCTTTACCACCGATCTCTAATGGCTTTAATTCAAAATTATTATTCTTACCTAAACTCGAGCTTGCTTGTTTCTTGGCACTGGTCGATTCCGTCAATTGCACGGTAATAATGTCACCCACTCGCTTGGCTTTGATATCAGAAAAAATATTATTGTTATATTGTGGATTGAATAACGAGCCAGTCAATCTTGGAGACTCTGGTTTTGTATCTGGTTCTATTGGTGCATAATCAGGTGAATCCTGTTGCGGATCTTCTTTTTCTTCCGCAGGCTCTTCGACATCTTCGGTTTTAGTTTTATCTTCACTCTTAGCGACAACTTTTTCTTTTACATCAAGTAATGTTGAGCAGCCAGAAAGCAATGACAAAATGAAAAGAACACCAATAAGATTACGCATAATGACCCCTAGACTACAAATTCTGATTGGTATAACTCAACATCTCATCAACTGCTGAGATAACTTTTGAGTTCATTTCATAGACACGCTGACTTTCAATCAAGTTAACCAGCTCTTCAGTCACGTTAACATTCGATGTTTCAATTGCGCCCTGTACTAATTTACCTAAACCTTCATTGCTTGGGATACCTTGCACAGGGTTACCACTGGCGCCGGTTTCAATAAATAAGTTTTGCCCGATAGGCTGCATACCACCCGGATTGACAAAATCAGAAATATTTAACTGCCCTACAGGCTGATTCGCAGCTTGTCCTGGTAAACTCACTGAAATTTCGCCGTCTTCTGAAACACTGATCGTTTGCGCATTGGCAGGGATTTGCACTTGTGGTAATAACGGATAACCGGAACCCGGTGTCACGATAATACCTTCATCATTTAAGGTAAATTGACCATTACGTGTATATGAGGTACTGCCATCTGGCATTTCAATCTCGAAGAAACCACGTCCACTAACCATTAAATCAAGCGAGTTATCAGTAGTTAACATATTACCTTGCGAGTGATCTTTTTGAGTTGCAACAACACGAGCACCTGAACCGATCATTAGACCAGACGGCATTTTAGTATTTTGTGAAGATTGACCGCCAGGCTGATTAACCGCTTGATAAAGTAGATCTTCAAAGATTGCGCGTTCTTTTTTAAAACCAACCGTACTGGCATTGGCTAAGTTATTTGAAATTGCTGAAATATTGGTTTGTTGCGCTTCCAAACCGGTTTTACTTATCCATAAAGCAGGATGCATAACTGATTCCTCTTGTTATCTAGTATGTTTGGAACTAACCAATACGTAATAAGGTGTCAGAAGCTTTGTCGTTCTCTTCTGCTGTTTTCATCATTTTCACTTGCATTTCAAATTGGCGCTGTAAATTGATCATGCCAGTCAATTCACTGACCGCACTGACATTACTGGTTTCTAGCGCGCCACTTTTAACTTGCACTGTGACATCGACAGGAGCTGGGTTGCCATCCGCAAGACGAAATAAGCTATCAACACCTTTTACTAAATTTTTCACATCCGGATTAACTAATTTAATTTGGCCGACCTCTTCAAGAGCATTAACCGGCGCGCCTTCTGGACGGATCTCAATACGACCGTCATCATGAATTTTAATACCATCAACCGGCGTCGGCACCACAATCGGACCATCCGCGCCTAATACCGCTAAACCAGACGAAGTAAGCAACTCGCCAGTTGGGGCTAAGTGCAAATTACCACTGCGGGTATAAGATTCATTACCGTCTTTATCTTGTACACTTAACCAACCTTGGCCTTGCACAGAAATGTCCAGCGCATTACCAGTTTCCTGCAAGCCACCACTGGTGAAATCTTGACCAGGAGTTTCTGTCATTGCAAATACGCGAGTAGGTAAACCTTCACCAAACGCTTGCATTGATCTTGCTTGTTCAAAATCAGCCTTGAAGCCATGAGTATTCACATTAGCCAAATTATTCGCGCGAACAGCTAATGCGTTCATATTTTCTTTGGCTCCCGACATCGAGATATAAAGCATATTGTCCATTCGTCAATCCTCTGGCACTTCAAGCGATTAAAAGCATTATTTATATAGATAAACAGTAAATTGCAAGTTGGGTGCCAGAAGTGAAAAAGGCCACCTAATATAGGCAGCCTTTTTATTTGATTCTATTTATACAGTTTTAATTCAACAACTTATCTTATTTGCAATACTGTATCTTGTAGTTTAGAGTTCACTTCCAAAGTACGTGAGTTGGCTTGATAATTACGCTGTGCCGTAATTAAGTCAACTAATTCACTCGTCAAATTTACGTTAGATTGCTCTAGCGCCGACGAATTGACCTTACCAAAAGTACCGGTATTTGGTTTACCGGCAACAGCATCACCGGAAAGCTGAGATTGACGCCAAGCTGTATCGCCAGTCTGTGTTAACCCTTGTTCATTAGCGAATTTAGCTATCGCGATCATGCCTAATTTATCATTACTGCCATTGCTATAGCTGGCGACAATCATACCATCCGGACCAATATCAATCCCGGTTAAGCGGCCAACTGTTGCGCCATCTTGCTCCAGTTTTGACACTTCAAATGCAGAAGCAAACTGCGTCGGATTATTAAAATTCAAATTAATCGTTTGCGTGGCATCTGCACCATTAGTAAGAATGGCACCTAATGGCACTGTTGTTGACGGCATTGGAGCTTGTGCTTGCATTATACCTGATGAATCAAACGTAATACTCACAGCAAGTGGCTTCACGGGACTGCCTGGAGCTGGGGCGATAGCTTGCCCACCAACAACATCAAGCGGTTGATCATCTACATAATTAAACTCTACCCATGTATTTGGCACTGCCTGATCTTTTACATAGTAAGTCGATAAAGTATGCGATTCACCGAGAGAATCATAAACGGATACCGATGTAGATGAGCTAAATGTTGCACTATCGGTAGGATCAAATTTGGTTATATCGAGCGGTTGAGTCGTCGCAGGTAAGTTCATCGACATGGTCACGTTTGCAGTCGATTTTGGTACGCCAGCCGTATCTGGAATTTGTAATGGACTTGTTGCAGCCATACTCACCGCTTTTGGTGAGCCATCGTTATTGACATCATAAACTTGCAGATAATTACCAGAAGAGTTAGTCACGAAACTATTTGCATCGAGCTTAAATGCACCAGCACGTGTAAAACCACGGTCTACGGTATCCAGACCATCAGCAGTTACAAAGAAGCCATTGCCGTTAATTGCTAAATCAAGTGAATTTTCAGTAAAATTCAAACTACCTTGCTGAAACTGCTGAGCAACATGCGCTGTAGCAACACCGTTACCGACAGACGTTTTAGCATTAGAGAAAATTGATGTGGCATAAACATCACCAAATTCGGCACGTGACTCTTTAAAACCTGTGGTATTAACATTGGCAATATTATTTGCCGTTGTATTAAGATCTTTCTGAGCAGCGTTGATACCACTCAAGGCAATGTTAAATGACATAAAACGTCCTCTTTATTTCGTTGTCGATGCAACTTCAATTGCTTGGCTTAGTGGCAGACTGCCCACGCCTTTCAAATTCAACATAATACCGCTACCGGTATTACCAATATTGACACTTTCCACATGTTGGAAACTGGAGACTTTCAGATCTTGCGAATTACCATCTATAGATGCGGATGCCTTCAATTTATAACTGCCTTCCGCCACACGATTACCGTTTAAATCTGTACCGTCCCAATCAAATGAAACTGCGCCAGCTTTTTGCTCACCTAAATCTAAAACATTAATTACTTCACCGACTTTATTGGCGATTTGTAAGCGCATATTAGGTGCATCTGCAGGTAACTCAATACGACCAGAAACATTGTCAGTCTGCGACAAGAAGGCTTCCGTAGCAGGAGCTAATACTTTACTACCGACGAGACTTGATGCCTGTAAAGCTTGGTTAGAGCTCATTATCGTATTTAATTGTTCAAATTTGGTATCCATATTTGAAATACCATCAGCAGTCGTAAATGATGCCATCTGGGCTACCATGTCCGAGTTTTCTACTGGTTTAAACGGGTCTTGGTATGCAAGCTCTTGTGTTAATAAGGAGAAAAAATCTTCCTGGCCGAGTTCTTTACGGCTAGTTTCTGCCGCTTGTTCTGCCGCATCCTTTTTATCAACTTTCAACTGGCTAGCAAAGTCAGATACATTGTTACTATTATTAATAGTTGTCACAGCTGCTATCCTCTATTAACTTTGACCGAGCGTAAGTGTCTTATTCAACATTTGTTTAGCAGAATCAGCTATTTGCACGTTGGTTTGGTAAGATCTAGAAGCACTAATCATGTTTGCCATCTCCTCCATAACATTTACATTCGGACGATATACATAGCCATTTTCATCTGCTAATGGGTGGTTTGGATTAAACTCATTAACTAATGGCGCATCACTTTCTACTATACCTGCAATATTCACGCCAACTGCGTCATTTTGAGCAGCATTAGCTTGTTCTAGCTGAGCTTGAAAAATAGGATAACGAGCCTTATAGGTTTCACCAGCACTGCTACTTACACTATTAGCATTAGCTAAGTTACTCGCAGTCGTATTTAATCGCACCGACTGTGCACTCATTGCAGAGCCAGCTACATCAAAAACGCGGAATAAACTCATGACTAATCTCCTTTAATCGCTTTACGCATGGTTTGAAATTTACTGCTTAAGAAAGACAGCGATGCTTGATATTCCATACTATTTTCCATAAAACTAGCACGCTCAGTCTGAACATCGACGGTATTACCATCACCAGTATCTGGCTGATTAGGTACACGATAAGCAACATCAGAGTTAATGTCGCGGAATCCAGAAATATGACGACCACTTGTTTTTGATAAATTAAAACCTCGGCCTTGAGTCGCACTTGCTAGTGCATCTTCAAAACTAAGATCTTTTGCTTTAAACCCGGGTGTATCAGCATTAGCTATGTTACTTGCTAACACTTCAGCGCGACGTTCTCTTACGCCAACTGAATACTGGTGAACCCCAAGTGCATTATCAAAGTTAATCGCCATAAAAAATTCCTAAACATGCATTACAGCAAAATTGCTGCAGGTAGTGATACAAATTAAATAGCAACATGTATGCCAAAAACACATGGCACATTTAAAAATAAAAATACTCATTTAATAACAGCAGCTTAACTGAAGTTACACATAAATACCCGTTGCCTAATATGGAAAAATAAGAGATTGATAACTAACAAGACATTTTTTTGACTGTTTAGATATAAGAAGTATTTATAAAAAGGAGACAAATATATGGCGCAACATTGTGCGCCATATATTATTCAATATTAACTGAAGTGGTTATTTAACGCGGTAAATGATACCTGGGTTACAACGGATCATCTCGAACTTATCAGTGAGCCCAGTTAACGATTCTGATGCACCTAAGAACAGGTAACCACCTGGTTTAAGAGCTGCAGCAAACTGGTTTAATATTTTACTTTTCACTTCTGCTGAGAAATAAATCAATACATTACGACAAAAAATAATGTCAAACTTACCGAGTAATGCATAACTTTCTAACAAGTTGATTTCACGGAAAGAAGTTAATTGCTGTACAGCAGGGTTAACTTGCATTTTATTTTCAGGTAATTGTGTAAAGAACTTCTTTTTTCGCTCTTCAGACAGGCCTCGACCCAAAGCAAGTTTGTCGTATTGACCTTTCTTGCAATGCTCAATCATAGTCGGAGAAATATCAGTACCTAAAATCTGCACATTAGGTTTAACCAAACGACTCGATTTTTCTTGAGCTTCAATTGCCGACATCGAAATAGAAAAAGCTTCTTGACCCGATGATGCAGCTGAAGACCAGATACGTATACCTTGCCCTTTCGCTGTTAATTCAGGTAACAACTTATTCTGGAGATATTCAAACGGATAAATATCACGGAACCATAAAGTTTCATTTGTCGTCATTGCATCAATCACATCATTACGTAATTGCCGTGCCGCCATTGTCATCGATTTTTGAACTAATTCAGTCAAACTCACAATTTTATGTTTGGTTAATAAAGGTAATAAACGGCTTTTAACTAAATACTGTTTATTTTGACCTAAAACAATACCACACTGAACTTCAAGAAATTCACTAAAGCGGGTATAGACTTCATTTGACAATGTATGCACTATAGATTCACTCAACTTTTATATATTATATTATTTCAAAGCCTTTAGAACAGCGCCAGCTAACTCATCAGGATTGAACTTGGCGATAAAATCATTCGCGCCAACTTTTGATACCATAGCTTGGTTGAATACACCACTTAATGACGTGTGTAAGATGACATATAGATCTTTCAGTGCCGGATCATTACGCACTTCAGCTGTCAATGTATAACCATCCATCTCAGGCATTTCAATATCTGAAATCATCAAGGCAACTTGATCTTCAAGTGGTCCTTTTGCTGCTATTTCGTTTAACTTATTCAAGCCGTCACGGCCATCTTTACCAAGTACTATTTCAAAGCCTAAACCAGAAATTGATTTTTTGATTTGATTACGAGCAACACTTGAGTCATCAACAACTAAAATTACTTTTTTAGTATCTTCTTTTTTAATCTCAGCAACCGTTTCGCGTAATTCGGCACTGACTTCCACAGAAACTGGCGCAACTTCATGCAGAATTTTTTCTACATCAAGAATTTCTACTAACTCTTTATCGACTTCTGTTACTGCAGTTAAATAACTAAAACGACCAGAGCCTTTTGGTGGTGGCAGGATTGATTCCCAGTTAATATTGATAATACGCTCAACACTTGATACTAAGAAGCCTTGCACTGAACGGTTATATTCAGAAATAACAATAAATGCTTTACTTAAATCTTCAATTGGGCGACCGCCAGTAGCCAAACTCAAATCAATAACAGAAATGGTCTTTCCGCGAATATGTGCAACACCACGCACAACACCATTAAGTTTAGGTAAAATAGTGAGCGGAGGGCACTGTAATACTTCTTTTACTTTAAAGACGTTAATACCAAAACGTTGACGTCCGTTTAAACGAAACAGCAACAACTCCAAGCGGTTTTGGCCCACAAGTTGGGTGCGCTGATTGACCGAGTCTAGTAATCCTGCCATTATTCATCCTCAGGGTAATTTCACTTTTGTCTGTATGGCATAATTTGCTACCACATTAGATTCATCTATCGCAATTATCGCGTTCATAGCAACGTTAAGCTTAGGTTTCTGACCTAAAGATAGCGATTAACTATTTATCGGCTTCGAATTAAAATGCTTAAATATATTTTTTCACTGCAATTTATATTTTTTTCTATTATATTGAGCCTGTCATTCTCGACTCAGGCTAACTTTGATCTACATCAATCGATAGAAGATTTTGCAGAATCTTTCATTAAAGAGCAACTAATTCTCGAAAAAAATGAATTAACAACCGTAAATGTTGCCAACATAGATCGACGAGTCAATATCTCCGCATGCCAAAATAACATGACAGCGACATTAGTAGGTAATAAAAACCTGCTCCGATCAGCCACTGTTCGCATTAAATGTGAATCAGCTACGCCTTGGCAAATACATGTTGCCGTAAAGATAACCAGACAACTGCCCGTTATCGTGAGTGCACGCCCACTCTCAAAAGGTACGCAATTAACAGTAAATAACACTAAGATTAAGTATATAAATAAAGCGTTACTGCGGTCAGGCTCGATTACAGATTTGACGTTTGTGCAAAAAGCACGTTTAAAGCGTCAAATATCCAGTGGCCAAATGGTGCTTTCGAGAGATATTTGTCTTGTTTGTAAAGGTGAAACAGTTACAATTACCAGTATTATTGGCAGCTTAACGGTGAAAACTGGCGGAGTTGCCTTATCTAACGGTATTTTAAATGAAACTGTTAAGGTAAGAAATATTAATTCCAAGCGCATAGTATCAGGCACAGTGAAGTCTGCGGGCATGATCCAAATCAGTAATTAATAACGAATAAATAGTAAATTATTATTAAAGATATATTTCATTTGACCGATATAATATCTGAGCACCTGAATTTATATTCAAAGGTATAGAAATGACCATAAACTTATCCAACTTAAACAGCCGTAATCAGCAGATTGATCAAGCACGAAATGCGCAGCAGAAAGCACGAGTTAGCACGACTGCTAACCAAGCTAGTACAGCGCAACCAGCTGCGACATCAAAGAGTGATTCGGTAAACATTACATCACAAGCAAAAAGTCTAACCGCCATGGAACGTAACTTAGCGCAAGGTACTCCGGTTAACGAGGCCAAAGTAGAACAACTGAAAAAAACGATTGCCGACGGTAGTTACCAAGTTGATGCGACTAAGCTCGCTAAAAACATCTCTAATTTTGAGTCTCAACTAGGTTAATCAGGTAATGTCATGAATAAAACATTACCTGATTTACTACATCTGCAAAGCTCTAATATCAACAAATTAGAACAGCTATTGATAGATGAAAAAGCGGCACTAGAAGCGAGAGATATGACATCTCTAGAAACCGTTAGTGTTGAAAAACAAAATTTGATCACCAAAATTGCTGAACTTGATAGCCAAATAAATCAACATCAAGACGCTAATCTGATAAAAGATGAATATGCCGAAGAAAAACAACAATTAGAAACTCAGCTAGAATTTTGCCAAGAGCTCAACGACATCAATGGTAAAATCATCGAATTAAACCTCCGGAACTCCAAACGTCTAACCGACACTATCATCCGCAGTCGCTCTCAAAATAATATCACTTATGATAAATCGGGTCGTACGCGCGGTTCGGTCTCCACACTAGGGATGAAATTTCGTTCTTAAAATACCCTGCTTATATTCTCTTCCATTATTTGCCAAATTCTATTTGTATTAAAATCTCCCTTTAATAACGAAATCACCTATAATTACAGCCATTACTGTAATAAAACCACGAAAACAACCTATTTATAGGTACGTAGATAAAAAAAAGTCCAATATTTGATCGACTTACATCATGTTTTTCATATATTTGACGTAATAAATTTTCAATTCAGTTTATAATAAAAACGTTTTTAGCATTAACCTAGTCATAAAGTGACTTCTACAGAGTTTGCCAGGAAAATATAATGAGTATGCTCGAGAAAATAATCCAAAATCTGGAAATTTTTAGTAAATCAGAGAAAAAAGTGGCTGATGTTATTCTTGAATCACCACAATCTGCTATCCATTCAAGCATCGCAACACTTGCCAAAGTTGCAGACGTAAGTGAACCAACAGTTAACCGCTTTTGCCGTCGCTTAGATACTAAAGGCTACCCTGATTTTAAATTGCATTTGGCTCAAAGCCTTGCAAATGGTACTCCTTATGTAAATCGCAATGTTGAAGCGACTGATGGCCCAGAGGCTTACACAAACAAGATCTTTGAAACAACGATTGCCCACCTTGATTCAGCAAAAAACAGCTTAGATCCTGAAATCATTAATAAGGCCGTTGACCTATTAATTCAGGCAAAACAAATTTCATTCTTTGGCTTAGGTGCTTCCGCATCAGTTGCTCGTGATGCAGAAAATAAATTCTTCCGCTTCAATGTGCCAGTGATTTGCTTTGATGACATCATGATGCAACGTATGAGTGTGATCAACAGCACTGAAGACTCTGTTGTCGTATTATTCTCGCATACAGGCCGCACTAAAAGCATGGTTGATGTGGCTAAACTAGCACGTGAAAATGATGCAATAGTGATCGGTATTACCGCACAAAACTCTCCGCTATCGGAATACTGTAATCTGGTTATTTCACTGGATGTATTGGAAGACACTGATGTATATATGCCAATGGCATCACGCGTGGCACAGCTTGTACTTGTGGATGTTTTAGCGACAGGCTTTACTCTGCGCCGTGGTGATAAATTCCGAGAGAACCTGAAAAAAGTTAAATCAGCAATTAAAGACTCGCGCTTTAATAAAATTGATTAACTCCGTTAACTATTTTTATTAAAAAATAAACAATAAAAAATGACCTCGCGAGGTCATTTTTATTGCCTGTAATTCAGCTAATGTATTCCATTAGATAACGACATAATTAAACCGAGCTAAATAGCTCGGTTTAAAATTGTATTAACTAAGTGGTTATATAATTAAGCCACTTTATTACTCTTTACAACCGCTGGAATACCCGCAAACTCTTCAGGAGTGAATGAATCAACGTTAATAGCAGCAAAGCGTAACGCATCAGCAGCAAGTAACTCATCTGCTTCAGCTTGAGTGATAACTTCTTTTTCAACAGCCATCGGCGCTACAACAGGCGTTGCAAGCTTACGTGGCAATGTACCTTTCGATACAGCAATCGCAATTTTCTTCTCGATTGGCTGTACTTTATGCATAGCTTGGAAGGCAGATTCCATGTCAAAGATAGCTGTATTTGCATCGTTTTCATCACCAACATAACAAAGGTGAGTCATACGATCACGCGCTTCGCTTGGCTTAATTAGCACTTCACAAATCGCTTTAGATATTTCATCTTCAGGCATTTTGTAGTTGATGCCGAATGGGAATACAACCGCTTTCAATGTGCTAGCAATAGCTTTGCTGCCGAAGTTTTGGAAGAAACCAGTGAATGCTTTACCGATTTCAAACAAGTTACGTTCGATAGCCCAAGACAACATAGGTAAGTCAGATACTTGACGACCTTGCTCTTCGTAATGTTTCAATGTAGCTGATGCTAGGTATAAGTTACTTAGAACGTCACCTAAACGTGCCGAGATCATTTCGCGGCGTTTCAAGTCACCACCAAGCACTAACATAGAAACATCAGCACATAGCGCCAGCGCTTTACTCATGCGAGTAAGTTGCTTGTAATATTTTCTTGTTGGACCAGATACTGGCGCAGAATTTAGCGCTCCACCTGTTAGACCTTGACCTAATGCACCGAAGAAGTTTTTCGCACCAAATGCGATGTGCTTCATAAGCAGTTCATCGAATTGCGCTAAGGCTTCTTTTTCATTTGGATTCGCAGCAGCTTGCAGTTCGCCCAATACATATGGGTGGCAACGTGTAGCACCTTGACCAAAGATCATTAGGTTACGAGTTAGAATGTTTGCACCTTCTACCGTAATTGCTACCGGAATACCCCAATATGCATGTGCTAAATAGTTTTTAGGACCACATTGGATACCACTACCGGCTTGAATATCGAGCGCATCATCAATGACCGTACGTGCCATTTCTGTCATGTGATACTTAGAGATCGCCGTTACAATTGCAGGGCTTTGACCTAGATCTAGCGCACCAGTTGTAAATTTACGCGCCGCTTCAAGTTGATAAGTTAAACCACCGATACGTGCTAGCGACTCTTGTACACCTTCAAATTTACCAATCGATAAACCGAACTGTTTACGAACATAAGAGTAAGCACCCGTCATACGTGCAGCAAGGTGGCCACAAGCTGTACCAAGTGCAGGTAGAGAAATACCACGACCAGCAGATAGGCATTCCACCAGCATACGCCAGCCTTTACCAACCATTGAAGGTCCGCCGATAACCCAATCGAGTGGGATAAATACGTCTTCACCGTAAGTCGTACCATTCATGAATGCCAGACCCATAGGAAAGTGACGATCACCAATTTGTACGCCTTCGTGTGAAGTTGGTATAAGTGCGCACGTGATACCGATATCAACCGTGTCACCTAATAATGCATCCGGATCTTGTAGTTTAAATGCCAGACCAAGTACAGTAGAAACAGGTGCAAGAGTAATGTAACGCTTGCTCCAAGAAACGCGGATACCCAGTGTTTCTTTCCCTTCAAATTCTTCTTTAACAACGCGGCCCATATCTGGAATGCCACCGGCATCGGAACCCGCTTCTGGACCAGTTAATGCAAAACAAGGTACTTCAGTACCGTTTGCTAAACCAGGTAACCAGCGATCCTTCTCGGCCTGTGTACCGTAATGTGCAAGTAACTCGCCAGGCCCTAATGAGTTAGGCACCATAACGGTAACAGCTGTAGATAAACTGCGTGTTGCAATGGTACTTACAATTGTTGAGTTAGCGTATGCAGAGAATGCACGACCGCCGTATTCTTTTGGAATGATAAGCGCAAAGAAGCCGTTTGTTTTAATGAAATCCCAAACTGGTTTTGGCAGATCACGGTCTTCGTGAACAATTTTATAATCATCCAACATGCTCATCAGCGTTCTAAGTTCGTTATCAATGAAGCTCTGCTCATCTTTACTTAACTTAGGTGTTGGATAACTTAACATCTTGTTCCAATCAGGATTACCAGCGAAAAGATCGCCATCCCACCACACGCTACCCGATTCCATTGCTTCCTGCTCTGTTTGCGAAAGTGGTGGTAAGATTTTTTTGAAGACCTTGAATAACGGTGCTGTGATATTATTTTTTCTGAACTCGCTGATTGCGCTCATAACTATTTCCTTTTGTTTCACTATCTTTTGATCGTAATAACAAACTAAGTTTTCTAACTTATTTATCTGTTATTTCAATGGCGGAGGCCATCCCTGAGGCCAAGTAAGGTATTACTTTTTTAATGAGTCCTTCAACATCAATGCTTTCTTCAAAATCTGCTTTAGCAATATCCATTAATGCGCCGCTTGAGCCCATGGTAAATACCGCCGTACCGAGTGTGAAATGCAATCGCCAGAATAGTTCTTGCGATGTTAATGCTGGATTAGCTCTTAATAATGCATTGGTTATATTATTTAGAACATGGCCGTAGTGCGTCGTGATAAACCAGCGCAAGTGGCCCTGTTCATCAGTATAACTACGTCCTAATAATTGCATAAAGGTGACGGTGCCATTCTTGCTCAGCTGCTCTAACGCCAAAAGCGGTTCAACAAAGCTATTAAACACATCAACCAAACTAGGTGTTGATTCTTGCGAACACAAAACCGTTAACTTTTCATTCAGTAGGGGCATGAAGAGTTCGAGATGTCGGGCTATAACCGCCTGAATCAATTCTTTCTTAGAACCAAAATGATAATTAACCGATGCTAGATTTACATTTGCTCGCGTTGTAATTAATCGTAAAGAGGTATCTGAAAACCCATGCTCAGCAAACAAACTTTCTGCTGCATCGAGAATGCGAGTTTTTGTATCCAACTTACTAGTCATATTTAACACCTATTTAAACGAACGTTTTAAAATTACGTTTAGATCGAGAAAAAGTCAAGTTAATGTAAACACATGTTTGAAACATTTGTATTGAATTTAACTTAGATCTATTTTTAGTTACCCAGTTGCAACAAAACCACCCATTATGAGGTGGTTCATGTGTGCGGTTATTTTTAATCTGTATCTATAGAAAAACAGATTTAACCATAAAAAAAGCGGAAAAACATAACAATGCGTTATATCTATCCGCTTAAATTCAATTTTATAAATATATAATCTTACAGAGAACTTATTATCCGAATTCAGGCCTGAATTCAGGATTCACAAAAGTCTCTTATAAAAACCTAGCTTAATTTAACTTTCCAAATAGCCGGGCCTTCAACGTGTGCAGATACACCGTTAGTATCAACCGCAACCGTCATTGGCATATCGACCACATCAAATTCGTAAATCGCTTCCATACCTAAGTCTTCAAACGCCACGACACGTGACTTTTTGATTGCTTTAGATACAAGGTAAGCCGCGCCGCCCACAGCCATTAAATAAACCGCTTTATGCTTTTTAATGCTTTCAACTGTCGCTGGACCACGTTCTGATTTACCTATCATACCGAGCAAGCCAGTTTGCTCTAACATGGTGTCGGTAAACTTATCCATACGCGTCGCTGTTGTTGGGCCTGCAGGACCTACAACTTCATCACCCACAGCATCAACAGGACCAACGTAGTAGATGAAACGGTTAGTGAAATCAACGCCTTCCGGCAGGCCTTCTCCTTTATCGAGCATGTCTTTAATGCGTTTATGCGCCGCGTCACGACCGGTTAATATCTTACCGCTTAGCAATACTGTTTCACCCGTTTTCCACTCAAGTACAGATTCAGGTTTAATGTCGTTCACATTCACACGACGAACACTGTCACTAATTTCCCAAGTCACTTTCGGCCAATCTTCAAGCTTAGGTATTTCCAGTTCAGCAGGGCCGCTACCATCAAGGGTAAAGTGAGCATGGCGAGTTGCCGCGCAGTTCGGAATCATCACCACAGGTTTTGACGCTGCATGCGTTGGGCAAGATTTAATTTTAATATCAAGTACGGTCGTCATGCCGCCAAGACCTTGTGCGCCGATACCGAGTTTATTCACACGGTCAAAAATGTCTAAGCGCATTTTTTCATCTGTGGTTTCAGCGCCGCGCGCTTTAAGATCGTGAATATCAACGGGTTCCATTAATGACTCTTTCGCCATGACTGCAGCTTTTTCAGCAGTACCGCCGATACCTATGCCTAACATGCCCGGTGGACACCAACCCGCGCCCATTGTCGGGACTGTTTTTTCAATCCATTCTGCAACATCATCAGATGGATTGAGCATCACCATCTTACTTTTATTTTCAGAACCGCCGCCTTTCGCCGCGATCATGACTTCAACTTTTTTACCCGGCACCATTTCTACATGGACAACACCCGGCGTATTATCTTTCGTGTTTTTACGAGCGCCAGCAGGATCCGCAACTATCGAAGCGCGCAGTGGATTACCTTCAAACCCATAACCACGACGGATGCCTTCATCCACCATTTCCTGTACGGTCATGTCTGTTTCCCACTGCACAGCCATGCCAATTTTAACGAAGCAAGTCACGATACCAGTATCTTGACAGATAGGACGTTTACCTTCTGCAGACATACGAGAATTAATCAGAATTTGCGCAATGGCATCTTTTGCCGCTTGGCTTTCTTCAGCGTTGTAAGCTTTTTCCATCGCTTGGATAAAATCCAGTGGATGATAGTATGAAATGTACTGCAGTGAATCAGCAATACTATCAATAAAATCCGCTTTACGAATAACAGTCGACATTGTTTACTCCCTTATGAACACTCATTTGCACTAACTGGTTTATTATTATTTTTTAACGCGTTAACTTGCGAGATATTGGCTACATCATACCGAGGCTCTGACTTAGTCTCCACTAAAAAGTGTACTTTTAAGTGGTTATTATCAACAAATTAATAACCTTAAAGAAACATCAACGCAGTCATCATGATTAATTCACATAATTATGCTAACCTCGCAGCACTAAAATGTACTTACTTATACAAAACGTACTTGCCCTTTATAATTAGCAGTGATCGCCGTAACGATGAAAAAATTAGTCATAAAATCAATTCCATTCCCCACTAATAACGTACAGCAATTCTTTACACCATTGAGCCAATTGCCTTGGGCAATGCTGCTAGAATCCGCCTCAACTCAGCATATTGATAGCCGCTATCACATCATCGTTGCCGATCCGGTCGCCACACTTACGACACATACATCTGCACATCAAGAGCAAGGTAAACCCGAGCAAACGCTCACAACAATTCAGCGCGATAACATCACCACAGAATACAGCAATGAACCGTTTGAGCTGTTACAGCAAACCCTAGATAATGTAATTGGCAAGGTCGATAGCTCGGTTTCAGAACTGCCTTTTCTAGCTGGTGCATTAGGTTATTTTGGCTATGATCTTGGCCGCAGCATTGAAGTATTTAACTCAGCTAAAATAGGCCACCCAGCCAATAATCACAGTATAGCCCAAGACGATCTAGACTTCCCTGACATGCTTATTGGCCTATATGAATGGGCCATCGTCATCGATACGGATACTCAGCAAGCATGGCAAACCCAATACAGTGTCGATGCAGAGCAAGCTTGGTTAGCACGTCAACAATGGCTTATTGAACAAGGTGTGGGCGTTACAGGTTCAGAGGCCGATATAAAACAAGAGTTTCAACTGACTCAAGATTGGCAATCAAATATGAGTGAGAGTGAATACGGTCAAAAATTTGCCCAAATCCAAGCTTATTTAAGATCTGGCGACTGCTACCAAATCAATTTAGCGCAGCGTTTTAACAACCAATATCAAGGGGATGAATGGCAGGCTTACTGTAAATTAAGCCAATATAACCAAGCGCCTTTCTCTGCTTTTATTCGCTTACCAAACAAAGCTATCTTGTCCATTTCTCCTGAGCGTTTTATTCAGCTTAAAAATGGCGATATTGAAACCAAGCCAATCAAGGGCACACGGCCACGCAGTGATGACCCAATTCAAGACCAAGCTAACTCAGATGCGCTAAAATGCGCAGAAAAAGACCGTGCTGAAAACTTAATGATTGTCGATTTATTGCGTAATGATATCGGTAAAATTGCCGTTCCGGGAACAGTATCAGTGCCGCATTTATTTGCCATTGAAAGCTTCCCTGCCGTGCATCACCTAGTCAGTACCATTATCGGTAAATTACCGATACAGCAAACGCCAGCGGCTTTACTACGCGCTTGCTTTCCCGGTGGTTCTATTACGGGCGCGCCCAAGATCAGGGCAATGCAGATCATCGAAGAATTGGAACCACATCGCCGCTCACTTTAT
>Ga0105356_10001480_pt1 | contig 23220 bp, 24 predicted proteins | sample GOMGulsemesocosm_3_FD_83502 | JGI IMG/M metagenome (GOLD analysis project Ga0105356, IMG submission 83502) | Methane-oxidizing microbial communities from mesocosms in the Gulf of Mexico - GOM9D Gulf of Mexico | ecosystem: Environmental > Aquatic > Marine > Cold seeps | place: Gulf of Mexico... | reverse complement strand
TATTATTGACGTAAGCATCTCAATAGTTGGTAAATGCGTTTTTATACAACACGGCAACTACTCTACATAATTTATACTCTTACTCTTCTGCTTATGCTTATGCCCTAGCAAAAAAAAGGCTACCGAAATAGGTAACCCATCATTTATTATTGACGCAAGCATCTCAATAGTTGGTAAATGCGTTTTTATACAACACGGCAACTACTCTACATAATTTATACTCTTACTCTTCTGCTTATGCTTATGCCCTAGCAAAAAAAAGGCTACCGAAACAGGTAGCCCATCATTACTCTCTCAACAATGACTAACTTAAGACATCACCATCAGCATTTTACTTGGGTTTTCTAAGTAGGATTTCCACAAATTGCAAAAGCGTGCAATGGTGCCGCCATCGATAACGCGATGATCTCCTGACCAACTCACCTGCATAATTGAGCGTGCAACCACCTCACCGTTGTCATCAAAGCGCGGTAATTTTTGCACTTTACCCAGCGCAACAATGGCCACTTCTGGCTTATTGATGATCGGCGTTGCAACAGTGCCACCGAGCGCGCCTATATTAGAAATAGTAATAGTACCATCACTTAAGTCAGGCATCGATAAGCGCCCCGCTCGCGCCGAGTCCGTTAAGCGAGCCACTTCATTGGCGATATCGATAATAGAAAGCGCGCCAACATTCTTAATATTTGGCACTAGCAGTCCAATCTTGCTATCCACCGCCATGCCGATGTTATGCGCACTTAAATAATGGATTTCACTGGCATCATCGTTGAGCTGACTGTTTAAGATAGGAAACTCATTGAGTGCCAATGACATCGCCTTAACAAAAAATGGCATCATGGTAAGCTTAATCCCCTGATCGCTATATTGCTGCTTAAGGCTCGCGCGTAACGCCATTAAATCAGTCATGTCTATTTCTTCACAATAGGTAAAGTGAGGAATAGTCGACACCGACTCAACCATTTGTCTCGCCATGGCGGCTTTTATACCTTTGATCGGTTCGATATGAGACACACGCTCTGGTGCAATCGGTTTTACGGGTTGCGACGCAGCAACGCTAATAATCGCTGGTTCACTAGCTGCTTGAGGCACATTGCTCTTGTGCTGATGTGTATCTAAGTCCTCTTTTAAGACCCGACCATTCTTACCTGATCCTTGCACAGCAGTAAGGTCGATGTTGCGCTCGCGAGCAACGCGGCGCACTGCAGGGCTGGCCAGTGCCTTTGATTATTAGCAGTATTGTCAACAGTAGCGAGCACAGGCGCTGCTTCCACAGGTTCATTTGCGACAGGCGCTGCAATAGGATTCGCGGGGATGGCACCCTCTACAGCATCAACTGCATAAGAAAATAGCGGCGCATGCACCTTAGCCACCGAGCCTTTTTTACAAAAAAGCTCAGTAATCACACCATTTTCCATGGCCGGAATTTGCACTAGCGCTTTATCCGTCATGACATCGGCAATCGGTTGGTCTTCAACAATACTATCGCCCACCGCCACTAACCAATCCACCACCTCACATTCGACAATACCTTCGCCGATATCGGGTAGTTCAAACGTTTTAATATTGCTGGTGATAGTAGCTGGCTCCTGAACCGTTGTCTCAACCACCGTTGGCTCGATGGAAAATAACGGTGCGTGCACCTTGGCAATGTCACCCTTGTTGTGATAAAGCTTGGTGATAATGCCATTGTGCATCGACGGGATTTGCACTAAAGCCTTGTCGGTCATCACATCGGCCACCGGCTGATCTTCGGTCACCACTTCACCTTCCGCCACCAACCATTGAACTAACTCACATTCAATAATGCCTTCACCAATATCTGGTAATAAAAAATCTTGTGCCATTTTAATTCCTTACTTCACAAAGCGGCGATGCCGCACTGCCTATTAAAAGTTAACCGATGCTTTAATCGCTTCAAAAATCTTTAAATGATCCGCTATATATTCTTTCTCTTGGATCAGTGGATAAGGTGTATCCATGCCGCACACCCGCATGATGGGCGATTCAAGATTTAAGAAGCATCGCTCGCTAATGGTTGCCGATATTTCACCAGCGAAACCACCGGTCAGCGGCGCTTCATGACTGATCAATAGTCGCCCAGTTTTGGTCACCGATTGCGCGACAGTGTCAACATCCCACGGTAGCAAGGTACGCAAATCGATCACTTCACAAGCGATCCCCTGCTCTTTGGCTAAATCGGCCGCCTGCTCAATATACTCCATTTGCGCGCCCCAACCCAACAACGTAATATCACTACCGCTGGTGACAACTTCGGCTTTACCCAGCTCAATTTCGTAGGCCTCTTCGGGCACTTCGCCGATGGAGGCACGATAGAGACGTTTAGGCTCAAAGAATACCACCGGGTTATCATCGTTAATGCACGCTAGCAACAAGCCCTTGGCTTGATAAGGATTGCGCGGCACCACCACTTTAATGCCTGGCGTCCCGGTAAAGTAAGCTTCTGGCGATTGCGAGTGATACAGACCACCAGCAATACCGCCGCCATAAGGCGTACGAATAACCAATGAACCCACGTTAAATTCATTGCCGCTGCGATAGCGAAATTTAGCGGTTTCGTTGACGATCTGATCAAACGCTGGAAAGATATAATCGGCAAACTGTATTTCTGCAATAGGCACACTGCCCTGCGCGGCTAAGCCATTGGCAAAACCGATGATGCCCTGCTCCGTTAGTGGCGTATTAAAGCAACGGTCTTTACCAAATTTTTCTTGTAACCCGCTGGTTGAGCGAAAAACGCCGCCGAAGTGACCAACATCTTCACCAAAACATAATACTTTTTCGTTTTTTTCCATCGCGATGTCCAGAGCATTATTAATCGCGTGTAGTAAATTCATTTGCGCCATTAGTGCGACTCCTGTGATGGGTATTGCGCTGGATATTTAGCGATATGGCTTTTGAGCTCAGTGAGCTGGGCACGTAAGTGTGGCGGCACATCGCTATAAACATCGGTGATCAACTCGTTTAATGGCGGCGGCGCAATTTTTTCTGCCACCTTAAGCGCGGCTAACACCTCTTCGCGGTACTTTTCATATAGTGCGGCATCTTGTTCTTGTGACCACCAACCCTGCGCTTCGAGCCACGCTCTAAAGCGCAATACGCCATCAATCTTAGCCCACATATCTTCTTCTTCCTTAGAGCGATAACCACTGGGATCATCGGAAGTCGAATGCGCGCCAAGACGATAACTCATCGCTTCGATCAAGACCGGCTTATTATGTGCTAATGCGTAGGCGCGGGCTGTTTGCGTTGCCAGCAGCACAGCTAAACAATCGTTGCCATCCACACGAAGAGTCTCTATTCCATATCCGACGCCACGCGGCGCGATACCATCACCAGCAAATTGCTCTTCCGTACTGGTCGAGATTGCATAACCATTATTACGGCAATAGAAGATGGTTGGCGCTTTTAGCACCGCGGCCATATTTAGACCGGCATGAAAGTCCCCTTCTGAGGCCGCCCCTTCACCGAAATAACACATGGTGAGGGCATCGATACCTTGTAATTTCTGACCGTAAGCATAACCACTAGCTTGAGGAATTTGCGTCGCCAGTGGTGAGGAAATCGTCATATAATTTAACGCTTGTGAACCGTAGTGAATCGGCATCTGACGACCTTTGCCGAGATCTTTTTTGTTAGAAAAGAGCTGATTCATGAAGTTCTCGCTGGTAAAACCACGATAGCGAATCGCTGCATGTTCACGATATTGCGCCATGATCATATCGCTATCGCTAAGTCCTGCTGCGCTGCCAATAATCGATGCTTCTTCCCCTTTACAGGTCATGTAAAAACTAACCCGGCCTTGGCGCTGTGCCGCCACCATGCGTTCGTCTAATACGCGGGTGTAAACCATGGTGTCATAAATACGAAGCGCTAAGGCTTGATCGATTTGTGGCATCTGCGCGCCATCGATAACCTCGCCATCGTGCGCCAACACTTTTAAGGTGGGAATAGTTAGCGCGTGACCACTGACAAACGTCGCTTGGTGAATCGCGTTGCCAGATTGTTGCTCAGGATTATTCATGATCTTCCTTCTTTTATTGCTTGGCTGCGAGGCAGTCAATATTATTATTCATCATGAAAAGCATCGAACGATAATTACATCGGTGCTTTTGGTGTTATGGCATACTTTACCTTTACGTCAACGCAGTGACAATAAGCGATGATGATCTCGGACCAGATTTGTTGGCGAAAAAAAAAAGGAACTGTAATTATAAATTTACAGTTCCTTTATTTTCAATGTTATGAGTTGAGTGTTTTAAGGTAAATCTGTCGGCACAACCATTAGGACAGCGCGATTGCCGTTAGCCACATTAGCATTAGGGAAAACGATAGCTTCTCCGAGTTCCTCAATTTTATATTGGATATCACCTTCGCTTGCTAACAGGAACCCTAATGGGAAGCTGGTAAAGTTAACCACATCATCGGCGAAATAGAAGCTAAAGCTATCGTGGGTCTTGTCGATGGCGCGGTTAACCTTAAACAAATTAAAATCCGCTTGGTTATAATCAACTAAGCCAAGATCCTTACCGCTAATCAGCGCCTTTAAGGTTTGCTTTACCTCGATAAAGCGCGTCATATCATTCTCGCCAAAGGGTCTAACCTTGCCAAGTTCAACGGTGAAAGCGTCAGCATTAAATTGTTGTGAGGCGTAATAGCTAAAGGTAGTGGTTGGAGCATTAGATAGCAAAATTGTATTCACGCCACAGGCCAGCATCAACTGTAATTGATACTTACTATAACTGCGATTGTCTAGATGCGGATAAACGGCAAATTTTTCATTTTTAGAACCACGAATCGCAGTATGTAAATCATAATGGGTACGGCGACGTTGTCCTTGAGGCTGATTGTAGAAGCGCGCAACATAAGCTTCCAGTTTCTTAGCGCGAATACGCTCGTGATTAACTAGCCCTTCACCTTGCGAGTGCGCGCCACTAAACAAACGGTTCATGTTCTCTTGCACAAAGCGTTGTCCGATATTCATCGAGGCTGGATTGCCAAAGATAAACATCACCCGCTCAGTAAGCGCCAGCTTGCCGTGTAAAATGTCATTGATTAGCCCATTACACAGCTCAATCGGTCCCGTTTCATTACCGTGGATGCCGCTGGACAATATGATGTCTTGATCTGCATAATCAGCAGGTTCAAAAACAATAATTCCGCTATCCCAAACGGCAACGTTAGTACCATTATCGAGAATAAATTGACTAGGTTGGTCAATCGACCATTCATTTGCACGGCTATAAGCCAAAAAATCTTGCTCGGGGGAATATCCAGCCACAGCAACTCCTAATAAAAGAGAAAATATTGAAGGACTTAGTATACGCGCTAAATATTATAAAGAACATCGTCACACCATTTTATGCGGTTTCGCTGATCTAGACACTCGTTCGACCTCATTGAAATTTTTTGACTATGCTTAATTTTCATCATTAGCATGTAGCATTGGTCTATCGATAAACCCAGCATTAAAGGAAATGACCGCGCTAGAATCACAGCAGATGCCACGGTTAATACTAACTGATTCCCCTTTAATCAATACCTACCTGAGGCCGCGCGCGATTTAAACATTATTAATCACCGCTTTACTCAACAATCCTGCGAACAATTTCAGCATGCTTTTGTTATCATTCTCAATGGCAGTTTTGACCCTGATGCTTCATGCTTGGCTATTTTATCGCTATTACTGACACAACAAGCGAGTAGCAGAAAAGATCACGGCTTTACCTCGCAATGACTTTGCAGATCGATTAATTACTCAATTAAGGGCGGAACAGAAAGTGCTCATTAATTAGTGCTGAGCTTGGCCAAAGTGTTTTCAGGGGTAATAAAAAGACCAGATGTCACATCGAAATCTGGCCTTTTAAAGTGCAACTTTATTTAGGCAAAAGTAGCACGACAGGCGGTTAGTTCATCAAGGAATTCATCACCAACTAACAATGTAGAATCAGAAATTAGCCCTTTAGCAATGAACGCCTCTAATTCTTCCTGACACGAATTGATTTGACCATTGTATTTGTGCATAAGTACCGCCAAACGAACGAAATCTAAATAGCTAATTTCTTGTGTTTGATGGGTTTTAGAGGCGTAATAGCGTGTCGACTCAACTAACTCATCGCTAAAGTTCCAGTCTTTAACAATAGCGACACCGATATGACAATGAAGATCGGTAATAGCACGTTCTAAAAACTCTGGTGATGCAAATACATCGGGATAACCATCTGCTTCGGTCAAAATTGGCAAGGTACCAATATTATGTAACAACGCTGCTAGCGATAACGTATCAACTTGCAGAGGCGTATGTTTATTCTCTTTACGATGAATGGCAAACAAAGCCATCGAATACGCTGCAACATCGGTAGAGCGAGCCCAGGTTTTGGCCAGATAGTTGGCAATTAGCTCATTTTCAGAAACAAATAACTGCTCCATCGCCAAGGCCATCACAATATTTTTAATTTGACGCATGCCGATACGTGTCACGGCAGATTGCAGGTTATCAACCCGCACTGCGCGGCTATAATGTGCGGTATTTGCAATTCGGATGATGCGCGCAGACAAAGCAGCATCTTGGGAGATAATCGTCGAAATTCCGTTTAAGTTACTATCTGGATCAGCGACTGCGTCGCGAACTTTCATTGCAATCTTGGGTAGGGTTGGTAAAACAAGCTCGTCTTTTTTAAGTTTGTCTATTAAAATTGTTCTTAATGCATTGGCGGTAGACATAAGCAATCCGTTCCATATCTAAATACTAAATTACTGTTTGCATATAGAAATATCCAAACAACACCTAAAGGCTAATATATCACCTTTAGATTTTTTTCCTACTGCTAATTACCTAATAGGTCACCGCTATCGACCAGTTAAGTCACTCTCATTAGCCCAAATAGAGACGAACTAATGTCCAACGTTATAATAACCAATCGTGAGCAGCACATCATTGGGTTAGGCAATCCAAAAGCCAAGGTTGTTTTTTATTTACCGACACCACCAGCAATAACAGGAGTGGTTAATACCACCATAGATATCATCGAGCAAAATGGTAACCATTGGCGCAAGATATTGACTATTTTGGCGAAGCTAGTGTGTGGCTCACACGATTGGCGGGAATATCGAGACAATGATCTATTAGCCAATGTCTATCTAAACTTTGAGCAACATCAGATTGGCGATCACAACATACTCCATTGTGTGTGCGGCAAGGCACATTGGCAGGCATTGGGACAAGAGCCAGAGCGCGCAGGGTTTATACAATGCGCCGCGCTAGGTAAAGCATGGTCACGCCAGCAGACTAAAAACGAGCCGCGACTATTGCTGGTGCCCTACCCCGATTATCGGCAATTTAATAATGCCTTAATCGCGCAGCTAAAAGCAGATTACTTTTAATTGATATTTAGGAAAGATGAGCACCGCGCACTACGGCGCGGTCCTAAAAAACCTTAGCTATCACCGTCAAATTGACCGGCTTTAGCCAATGCACAAGCCTCAACAGACAAGATATCTGCATACCCTTGAGAACTTTCAGGGTTTAGGCCATCACTCGCCTCCATCGAAGAGTCTTCTTCATTATAGAGTGAGGCAGCAATATTAGTCATCGCATTAAAGAATACGTTACCTTTATACAGTCCCAGTGTCACTTGACCACTAGCACTTGCGGTCAACACGTTAATGCCCTGCATCGCGGCTTTGGTCGCGGTATCAAAGACCCGTCCATCATAAATTTGATCGCTAACTGCTAGGCTCAATGCGCCATACAAAGCGGTTGCGCGGCGATCTAAGGTTGCCTGCAAAATATTTTGTAGGCCTTGGCTAAGTAACTCCATACCTGGTGCTTCATATACGCCACGGCTCTTAGTACCAATAATGCGGTTCTCTAATGCGTTAGACATACCAACGCCATTACGACCACCTATCTCGTTCGCTTTAGTCATCAAATCAAAAGGATTAAGTTTTTCACCGTTAATCGCCACGGCGACGCCTGCCACATAAGTGATAGTCACTTGTTCAATTTGGTCTGGCGCTTGCTGAGGCCATACGCCCATGGTTGGCTCAACAATCAGCATCGATGTCTCTAAGCTTTCGAGATCTTCCGCTTCATGGGATAACCCAGCAAGGTTAGCATCGGTAGAATATTTCTTCTTCATCCCGATAACGGCGGGAATATCGAAGGTGGCCAAGTAATCGGCCATCTCACTACGGCCAGGGAACTGTTCGAGCAACTCTGCATCGCGCCATGGTGCATAAACCTGCATCTGGGGAGCAAGTGAGCGGGTGTAACGTTCAAAGCGCATCTGGTCGTTGCCACGTCCTGTTGCGCCATGGGCAAGAATATTAACGCCACGTGCTTTCATCGCCTTGACTAAGCCTTGAACAGTCACGGCGCGCGCAATACCGGTAGTATTCCAATAGCCGCCATCGTAGGTTGCATTGGCTTTAATCGCATCAAAACACGCATCGGCCATCTCATTTTTTAAATCAACTAAAATGGTCTCGGCTCCGCAGGGATCCATTTTTCGCACCACGTTTTGAATATCATCTTCGTCTGGTTGCGCCAAGTCGGCCGAAAAACACAGCACCTTAATATTTTCTTCCATCAGGCGCTTGGTCACTGTCTTACTATCGAGACCACCTGATACACATACACCAACCGTTTTTCCCTGTAAATCTGATAAATTCATAAATATTCACTCTATATAAAATAATTGTCTCGCTAAAAAACCATCTACACGCTTAAATAAACGTCGAATGTTAGCGCGAATTAACGTGCTGTACATCGTATAGCGACTAATAAAGCCAACGATAAACTAAAACATAAACAACCACAACCCGAAACGCATGCTTACGCATAATAATAGCGTATTTATTCACACCAAAAGGCTAGCCCTTGCAGTTTGTCCTAGATCAACAAAAGGGTTAGTAGTGTTTGCCCCTGCCAAGGCCTGCGCGTAAAATGTGCGCCCTAATTTTAGGCATTGATTGAGAAAACTATTATGTTTACCCCCGAATTATTATCCCCCGCTGGTAGCCTTAAAAACATGCGTTATGCATTCGCCTATGGCGCCGATGCAGTATACGCCGGACAACCACGTTATAGCTTGCGGGTGCGCAATAATGAGTTTGACATCGATAACCTCGCCATCGGCATTAAAGAGGCGCACGCCTTAGGTAAAAAATTCTACGTGGTAAGTAATATCGCACCTCACAACAGTAAATTAAAGACCTATATTAGAGATTTGGCTCCAGTGGTTGATCTTAAGCCCGACGCATTAATCATGTCAGATCCTGGCTTAATCATGTTGGTGCGCGAAGCCTATCCCCAATTACCGATTCATTTATCGGTGCAAGCCAACGCGGTAAACTGGGCCACGGTGAAGTTTTGGTCGCAACAAGGGGTAGAGCGAGTCATTTTGTCGCGGGAGTTGTCGGTGGATGAAATTAAGGAGATCCGCCTAGCTGTGCCAGAAATGGAATTGGAAGTATTTGTACACGGCGCATTATGTATGGCCTATTCTGGCCGCTGTTTGTTGTCCGGTTACATCAACAAACGCGATCCAAATCAGGGAACTTGCACCAATGCTTGCCGTTGGAAGTACGGCGTGCACGAAGCTAAAGAAGACGAAACTGGCGATATCGTTGCCACATCAGCGCCAGCAATCGTGGAGCCACAAATAGTCGATGCTGCTAAAGTTGCACCAACCTTAGGTGAGGGAAAGACCACCGACAACTTGTACTTACTTCAGGAACCGGGCCGTCCGGGCGAGTATATGCCAGCCTATGAAGACGAGCACGGCACCTATATCATGAACTCAAAAGATTTACGCGCAGTCGAAATGGTTGAACCTCTCACCCAAATGGGCGTTCATTCATTAAAAATCGAAGGGCGCACCAAGTCATTTTATTATTGCGCGCGTACCGCTCAGGTATATCGCAAGGCGATCGATGATGCTGCCGCCGGACGCCCGTTCGATCAGAGCCTAATGGGTACATTGGAGCACCTTGCACATCGCGGTTATACCGAAGGTTTTTTACGCCGTCACAGTCATGACAAATATCAAAACTATGACTATGGCCATTCAGTATCAAACAGCCAACAGTTTGTCGGCGAAGTCACCGGACGCAATGCACAAGGCTGGGCCGAGATTTTAGTTAAAAATAAATTTCTGGTCGGCGATAGCCTCGAATTAATGACGCCCAATGGCAACATCACCTTCACCTTAGAGCAGATGGTTAACCGTAAAAACGAGGCCGTCGATGTTGCGCCAGGTTCGCTGCACGTAATGTACATTCCGATACCGGCTGATATCGATCTAGAATTTGCCTTACTCATGAGAAATTTTAGTGAACATCAAGACTCGCGCAATCCTCATAAAGCCCTTGGCTAATACCAATTGCCCAGCACTTTAGTACGCTGGGCTGCTATAACCATCTAACGACGGAGCTTTCATTGAATGGCGTTACTGATTAAAGATAACTGTATTAACTGTGATATGTGCGATCCTGAATGTCCAAATCAGGCGATTACCTATGGCAAGAAAATTTACGAGATTGACCCTGATTTATGCACCGAGTGCGTGGGGCATTACGATAAACCAACGTGTATCGCAGTATGTCCGATTGATTGTATCATCATCGATCCGGCGAATGCAGAAACGACAGATCAACTCTACGACAAGTATGTACAAATCCACCACAGTGACCAGATTTAGTCAGATATCAATATCGCTGATTATTAAGCGTCTGATCATTATCGAGTTGTTACTCTAAGAAGTTTTGCTAACGTTTACCGCCCATATTTTACATTTATGAATTTTACGCTACACTCAAATCGCTTATATAAAAAGCAGTTTATGGCAACGCCGAATAATAAATATATGGAGAAAGGCTACTATGGTAATTACGAAAGGTCGCGTTAAGTGGTTCAATGAAAAGAAAGGATTTGGTTTTATTGAGCGCTCAGGCGGTTCTGATGTATTCGTACATTTTCGCTCGATACAAGGTGATGGTTTTAAAACGTTGAACGATGGACAAGATGTCCAATTTGAAGTCGAAGACGGTCCTAAAGGCCCACAAGCTTTAAACGTAACAGTAATATAAAAACAATTTGATTGACTCCTTCCTTGCCTCAAGAAAGGACTTAATCGCGATATTACAGGTTAAAAACAGAGATTTGGGCTGCCATTACGCAGCCTTATTTTGTTGAAACCTCTACAAATACTACCCGATAGCGCTTCGCCCCTGCTGGCTTTTTCTATTGACTTTTCCCTCAAAATCCCTACAATTTAGCGCCTTTTAACGAATATTCGTTAAAACCCTAACCTCCAAATACTAAGAACCCTATATGCTAAAGCTACATATCAATAAAGTAGTTAGCCTTAAAGCCGATGTGCTTTCTGGACTAACTGTTGCGCTTGCATTAGTACCAGAAGCCGTTGCCTTCGCTTTTGTTGCTAATGTTGACCCCCTCGTCGGACTCTACGCGGCATTTATTGTCGGCTTAATTACTGCCATTTTTGGTGGTCGCCCTGGCATGATTTCGGGTGCAACCGGCGCACTAGCCGTGGTAATGGTATCGCTAGTAGTCGATCATGGCGTGCAGTACCTCTTTGCCACTGTGGTATTGATGGGCATATTACAGGTCTTAGCGGGAGTATTTAAGCTCGGTAAATTTATTCGCATGGTGCCACATCCAGTCATGTTAGGTTTTGTCAACGGCTTAGCCATTGTCATCTTCTTGGCGCAACTGGGTCAATTTAAAGCCCCTGATGCCAATGGCGTGATGCAATGGCTGCAAGGCGATGCGATGTTTACCATGCTAGGATTAGTGGCCGCTACCATGGCAATTATTCACTTCTTGCCTAAAATCACTACCGCGGTTCCTTCGGCACTCGTTGCCATTGTTGTGGTTTCTCTCGCCGCGATTGGTTTAAATATCGATACTAAAGTGGTTGGTGATGTTGCTTCTATTGCTGGCGGTTTACCCGATTTTAATATCCCTGATGTCCCCCTAAACTGGGAGACTCTGGCGATTATTTTCCCTTACTCGTTAATATTGGCGGCGATTGGTTTAATCGAGTCATTGCTAACCCTAACCCTAATCGACGAGTTGACACAAACACGCGGCAAAGGTAACAAGGAGTGTATTGCTCAAGGTATTGCTAACACCACCACCGGGTTCTTTGGCGGCATGGGTGGTTGTGCGATGATCGGTCAGTCGATGATCAACGTAAACTCAGGCGGGCGTGGCCGAGCATCGGGTATCACCGCAGCACTTGCGTTACTTGGCTTCATCTTATTTGCCTCATCACTTATCGAGCAAATTCCGATTGCAGCGCTTATCGGCGTAATGTTTATTGTCGTGATAGCGACCTTTGAATGGTCAAGTTTTAGAGCGCTTAAGAAAATCCCGAAATCTGACGCCTTTATTCTAATCCTAGTGTCTGGCGTTACTGTAGTCAGTGATTTGGCCATCGCGGTTATCGTTGGTGTTATCGTTTCTGCGCTAGTATTTGCATGGCAGCATGCTAAGCATGTCATTGTTAAGCGCTCTACTGATGCCAACGGTTGGACGGTATATGAAGTGTCTGGCCCGTTATTTTTTGGCGCGATTAGCTCGTTCAAAGAACAGTTTGACGTAGACAATGATGCCAATGACGTAATTATCGATTTTAAAGAATCAAGAGTCTATGATCATTCCGGTATTGAAGTGATTGACGCATTGTCTGAACGCTACACCAAGCTAGGTAAGCAGCTTCATTTACGCCACCTTAGCCCTGAGTGTAAGTCGCTATTTAAGAAAGCCAGTGATTGCGTTGAGCTTAACGTAATGGAAGATCCTGACTATCATATCGCTAGCGACAAACTCGCTTAGTATGAATAGGGCCAGCACATGCTGGCCCTATTTTTGACTGATGACTCTTAGCCCACGACTAAAACAACAATTACTCGAACGGATCGAACAATGTTACGAGGTCGCCCAGCGTCGTCTTAATCACACATTTCCGCTGCCCAACGTCTTGTTTAATCAACGTGGTAAAATCGCCGGCTGCGCCCTACTGCAAAAAAACACCCTACGTTTCCATCCGCTTATTTATGCACAAAATCACGCACATTTTTTGGAACATGTCGTACCACATGAAATCGCTCACCTATTAGTGTGGCAGTTATTTGGCAAGACCCCGCCACATGGACGTCAGTGGCAACAAATAATGAATCAAGTGTTCGAGCTACCAGCCAACCGAACACATCAGTATGATGTCGACAACATTGGTATTAAAACGGCAACCTACGCCTGTTTATGTGGCGATATAGAGCTGTCGATGAACCGCCATAACAGAGTCAAAAAAGGGGCTATTTATTGCTGTAAACGCTGCAATAACAACCTAGTACACAAAGCCAGCACATAAACGCTATTTTTAGTTGAAATACCACTGCCACCACCGTATTATCGCCGCTCATTATTACAAGTATCAACATTTAATACAGAGCCTATTATCTTGATTAAATATCTATTTTTAGTGGTGCTATTACTAGCCCCTGCTATGAGTGACGCCAGCGTCAAAAATTTCCGCCAAGCCAAGAAAATCGCCCATAAACTCCATCAAGATAGTGATGCCAGTTTTTATTGCGGCTGTAATATCGAGCGCGTCGGCAAGAAACTAGTGCCTAACTTTGCCAGTTGTGGCTATGAATATCGTAAACAACTCAAGCGCGCCAGTCGCATCGAATGGGAACATGTCGTTCCAGCATGGGAGTTTGGCCACCAGCGTCAGTGCTGGCGTGATGGTCGACGTAAAAATTGCACCAAAAATGACACAATATTTAAGCGCATGGAAGGTGATTTGCACAACCTAGTACCTGCGGTTGGCGAAGTGAACGGCGATCGTAGCAACTATCGTTTTAGTCAATGGAATGGCCAAGCCGTACAGTATGGTCGCTGTGACATGGTGGTGGACTTTAAAGGGCGCAAGGCGCAACCGCCAGCTAATCGCCGTGGTGATATTGCCAGGATCTATTTCTATTTTAAGCAGCAATATAAGCTTAAAATAGCCAAAAATCAGTTAAAGCTGTTTAACGCATGGAATAAAATAGATCCGGTGGACAAAGCGGAATGCGCCAGAGACAATCGCATTGCTAAGGTCCAAGGCAACGCCAACCCATTTGTCAGTCAGCACTGCCGTAGTCTCTAACAAAGTATGTTTTAATGCAATAGACTGTATAATTTGCGGCGATAGCCAGAGGCTAATGCATCACCTTCTGGTAGTCCTGCAATAACATCTAGGTAACGCTTTCTGGCGTCCTCAAAGTTTAAATCAACGGCCAAAATACTAAATAGTAAATCGAGCGCCTCCTGACTGCGACTCACTTGACTGTAGTTAATCGCCAGCGCCAGTTTTACTTGCGCATTGTTTGGCTCATTAGCCAACTGCTGCTCAAGTGCCATAATTTCGGGTGATTGCCCTGCCTGTTCGGCCAATTCAATCATAGAAACTAAGCGTTGATAATGAGTATTTTGATCTTCAATCGCAAATGACGCGATAAGCTCTTTGGCATTATCGAGCAGGCCTAACTTAATCAATACCTCGGTATATACCGCCTTAATGTCAACACGACTTGGGTCTAACTCGTAAGCCAGCTTAATGGCGGCGTAGGCCTGATTGATATCACCGTCATTAAGTAAAATGGTGCTGGCCTGTATTAATAATTCTTCTTCAGGCTTGGGGAGATATTTTTTTAGCATCTCACGCACCTGCTCAATTGGTGTGATGCCCTGCATGCCATCGACTGGCTTACCCGCTTGGATAAGTACCAATGTTGGCACCGATGACACACCAAATTGCTGCGTAATTTGTGGCTGCTCATCACAATTAACCCGAGCAAACACCAATGACTGGCTCAGTTCATTGGCCAGCGTCACCAATTGCGCCGACATGGCTTTGCCCGCTTCATCGCGTGGTGAATACAATTCAATTAAAATAAGCTGCTCTGGCGCTTGTTCAATTAAGGTACTTTGAAAATTTTCAAGATTGAGTTCAATAACATTGGACATTTACAGGTTGCTCACTTAACGATCGTTATCTAACTAACTATGGGCAAAAAGAAAAAATTCAAGGTTAGCGCGCGGTTATTTGCTAGTATGAGCGATTATTTCAGTCAATGTTTAACTTATGAATCTCTACCTTCGCCTATTAGCGCTAATATTTTGGAAAATCCCCCGTCACAAAGCCAGCCAAGACTTGCTGGCTACCGGACATTTTAACTTTAGGGTGTTACCCCTTGATGTCGACATTAACTTGCATCTGACCAATTCACGCTATCTCGCCCTAATGGATTTAGCCCGCCTGTGGCTAATGAGTGAGGCTGGTGTCTTTGGCAAGCTCATTAAACGAAAATGGTTGCCGGTGGTCAGTTCGGTTGAAATCACCTTCATCAAAGATATTAAACCATGGCAGCGCTGCACCATCGAATCTAAAATAGTCGCGTGGGACAGCAAGTATTTTTATATAGAGCAACGTTTTGTATCACAGGGAAGAGTCCACGCCATCGCCAACCTTAAAGGATTGTTCGTGCATAAGCGAAAACCAGTAGACACTAATGCATTGCTAGCGTTGGCAGGAATAGAAGGGAAGGAATCGCCGCCAATCCCCCAAGACATTAAACATTGGCAAATGATGCTTGCAGCCAAGAAAGCCAAAGCGAGTCACCAATAAAACAACTAAATCAATTACAGCAACTGAATCAACTACACCAGACCAACAATAAGGTCTGGTGTAGTACACTCACTTAAGCAGTTCGACCAGTTCGTTAAGCACTAAGTCAGGTTGATCGTCCACCACCATATGGCCGCTTTTTTTGGCGTACACGATTTTACCACGAGGGAATTGCTGCACCCATTTAGCTTGTTCTTGTCCCCATAAATCGCGCGCGGCATCGGTTAAAAATATCATGCTCGGTTTTTCATAATATTTAACCCCAGCAATTAACGTCATCTTAATATCGCCCATCTCGGTAAAACCAGGCTCAGGATTTTTATCCCAAATATCTTTTATAAAACAAAATTGGCCGCTAGACAGATCATTTTTCTTGATTTGGGCCAGTTCGATTGGACCGTTGACAGGGTCGACTGTCGTTACAATATCGACATCTTTGGGGTTAATCGGATCGGCAAATAACATCGATGCCACCATCTTCGGATTACGCGCTGTATATAACCGTGCTATGCGTCCACCGTACGAGTGAGACACATACACAAACGGCTTGGTTATGCCCAGCTTGTTGATCAACGCCTCGGTATCGCGCACATAATCAAGACCGCTTAAATCCCCCTGACACGCACTAGAATTACCTTCACCGCGCCGGGCGTACCGGATCGCCGTAATATCTTTCGGTAGCTTATCCCAAATGGCATCCCAACCTTCCAGGCCCGACAATGCACCGGCATCAAAAAACACCACTGGTGTGCCATTGCCCTTAATTTCCACCTCCAGCAACGCACCGTTCACACTGACCATCTTGGCACTAGCCAATGAACTAAAAAGGGCCAAAGCCACGACTAAGTTTTTCATCATCATTTATCTTACTCTATTTATTAGAAACTGATTCAGTCAAGATTACCTAGCGATGCGCCGCGCCATGGGATGATCATCATTGAGCTGCAATAAATCCCAAAGATTACCGTAAAGATCTTCAAAAACCGCCACCATGCCATAATCCTGCTGCTTTGGCTCACGTACAAAATTGATATCAAGTGCCTTCATCCGCTCATAATCACGCCAAAAGTCATCGGTGTTTAGAAACAAAAAGACGCGGCCACCGGCTTGATTGCCAATAAAACTGTGTTGCTGCTCCTTGGAGGCTCGCGCTAACAAAATAGCTGTGCCACTTGAGCCTGGAGGTGCTACCACCACCCAACGCTTATCTTGCTCAGGCTGATAGGTATCCTCGACTAAGTCAAATTTTAGCTTGTTGACGTAAAAATCAATGGCTTCGTCATACTCTTTAACTACTAGCGCGATGTGGACAATGGATTGTTTCATCGGTAATTCCTCAATGATGAACTTGCCTTTATTGAGACGTTGGCTTGCTGCGGTTGGGCTCATGTTGCGGATAGTGAGGCAAGGTGACGCCTAAATCATGCCAATCGGCCTTTGAAGCAATAAAATTATGCGAAGCAGGACGCTCAACAATTGCGTTGTCTAAGGTACCAAGGCGTAGCCGAAGCCGTGACTTGTCTTGCGCATTGGAACTATAAATTGGCGAACCACAGCGCTGGCAAAAGTGTCTTTTCTTGCCCGGACGCAGCTCAAAGCTTTGCAGCTGGTTTTCACCGTGCGTGATAGTCAAATCGTTGGTTTGTACAAAACCATTGGTGGCAAATGCGGTGCCACTCGATTTACGACATAAACCACAATGACAGTGGATAATATCACTTATCTCACCAACGATTTTTAAACGAACTTCACCGCACAAACAACTTGCCTTGATCACGAAAACCCCCTTAACGCCATTAATTAACGGGCATTTTATAGCACGACTTAACCCCTTTTCCTAGACGATTTTGTGATATTTATTGTGCGTTGGTAGCCTGATCCTGCCGACTCGCGAAGTCAAGTTCACTCCCTTATATTGGTCATCCGCAAAACTTTATCATACGAGCACTCTTGCTTAATCAGAACATCGAAATAGCTTAGCGACTCGACAATTTTTAACCAGTATTGATGTGGCAATTTTTAAAAGTAACCATTTACTCTCTGTCAACTGCGTTGTATTATTACCAAGTAACTGATTTAATAACGTTTATATAAACAACCACCAAAGCATACTTAGCGTGAGTTTATACAACTTTACATTTTAGTCCCAAAAAGTTCACCTAACGGAGTAGTAAAATTGAACATTATCTCGACCAAACATATTTGCCTATTGGCATTGTCGTTAACAGTCACCGCGTGTGGTGGTGGCGGCGGCGGTGACGGCTCATCAAGTCCATCAGTTCCTCAGCTTATAGTAAACCAGTCACCGACCGTCAACGCAGGTGCGAATCAAACGGCTGATGAAAATACTCAAGTATCATTATCAGGCTCAGCTGCTGACTCAGATGGCAGCATCGCCAGTTATAGTTGGACACAAGCGAGTGGGACAAACGTCACTTTAAGTGCGAGCGATTCAGCCAGCACATCTTTTATGGCCCCAGAGGTTACGAGCAACCAAATACTAACTTTTACGCTAACCGTGACAGATAATGAGGGAACAACCAAATCAGACGACATCACCATTAATATAAATAATGTCAATATATTGCCAAGTGTTAATGCAGGTGAAAACCAAAGAATCTCTAAAAATAAAGTCATTGAACTTAGCGGTACAGCCGATGATGTAGATGGCACTATCGCTGTATACAGTTGGATTCAAACCAGCGGTACTAGCGTTATCCTTGACCATAGTGACAGCGCAGCTGCATCATTTACCGCGAAAGATCTGACGCAAGAAGAAACGCTCGTCTTTGAGTTGACCGTCACGGACAACGATGGCGGTAACGCGTCGGATGAGGTAAGCGTTTCGATTATTGCTGATACGCCACCTCTTCTATCTGCCGATAAAATTTTAGTTGAAGCGTCGCAATCAAGTGGTGGTACTATTACCTTTACCGCCACTGACGACTTAATGTCTGAAACCGAGTTATATGACGGTTTAAGCCTAACTTGTGACAAAGATCCCAATGAAACCTTTCAAATTTCGACCATCTATAATCAAATAGGATTTTATACCGATTCTTTTAAACCAGATTATGAACATGATTGCCTCGCATCAATCACCGATAACATCGGCCAAACAGCCAGTGTCGGTTTCAAACTAAAGAAATTACAAGATTCGCCACCACCAAAAATCTCGTTTAGCGGCCCATCATTTATCACGCCAAGCCAAAATATTACGGTCGATATTATCGGTAAAATTAACCGCCATGGCATTGACTTAAGAGTTGTAGACAGTGAATTAAACCCTGTTGAGCAGAGCCCGTTAACTGCAACCTATGCAAACAACCAACTCTCGATAAGCTTGGCATCTGGGCTCCAATTGCCTGAAGAAGGCAAGATATACTATGTCGGCACTCAGGTACACGCGGAGTCAGAAATGGCCTCGACGGAATATTTTTATGGCGTTCGCTTAATTAACGATAGCGCCCATTACGATAAATTTTTTGCCGTCTTTGAACGACTCGCTCACGAATTTGAGCATTCACAAGATTATTATCATTTGCTAATGTTTATGCTCGATTATGCACAAAATAATCAGTTGATTAGCCTGCAACAGTATCAAGAAAAAATGGCCTCTACGTACCCTCCATCACCTGATAATGCCACAGGCTTTGACCGAGCGAAAAAAGCTATCGATAATCTGGTCAATTATCTGCCCAGTGAAGTGATTGCAATGACAGAGACGCTAAATAGCAATGATGATAACGCACTTAACTTTGAGTATCATTATTCGCTGATGCAAGCCTTTATGAAAGAACACGGTGAGAAAAACTTCCCCGCAGTGCCCGAGCGCAATAGCAAGAAGCGGTTAATTGATGATAGTTATTCAAACCTTATCGGTGATACCGCTATCGGTGACTATATTGATAACAGCTGGGTATTTCACCCCCAGTATAAATACTTGCAAGCCGTGGTTGATATGAAATATTGGCTACATGTCGATAATAGCGCTCAAACCAGCAATGCTTTAACACGCAATATGGCTATTCAACAGCGTGACCGCGTTCAAAGGCAGAAACAACTAGATAGCGAACCAGTTTCAGCAATATATCCCCTTGGCTTTCGCTCAACAAAAAGAATCACGCCGCCAACCAAAGCGCAAAAAAGATCGGTGAGCGCGCTCAATAGCCAAACGCCAATCTTTAATGATCCGTATTTTAAAGATCAATTATGGATGAAGCATCAGCCTAATTACCAAGGCGCGCAAAGCTTGCTCGCACTTAAAGAGAGATTCACTGAAATACGTACCTCACGCATTGCCGTTATCGATGGAAATTTTATTGCTAGCGATGAAATTAACTTCGTCGCAGGTTTTGATGCGGTTGAAATGGATAATCAGCCATTTGTCACCTTTGAAGAATCCAAAGCAGGCGATTATGGATTCCATGGCATGGCAGTATCATCAGTCATCGGTGCGATCAGTAATAACAATTATGGCATTGCTGGTGCACTTAGCAATGTTGAAATAGTGCCTATTCGCGTCTTTAAGGATGGCCATTTTGGTGAAGGCAGCGCAATTGCTAATGGCATACGCTGGGCCGCTGGATATAGCATTGAGGGCGTTACAGACATTAGTCAGCCCGTTGATGTTATCAATTTGTCCTTAGGGGGTCCTGATGCATGTAATCACGGCTATCAATCTGCTATTGATGATGCACTTGCCAAGGGGATCATTATTGTTGCAGCCTCAGGAAATGATGGCAACAACACGGCTGATTCCCCAGGCACTTGTCATGGCGTGGTTTCGGTTGCTGCCAATGATATTAATGCTAACCTTGCCTCATTTAGCAATTACGACATCAAGGGCATGATTGATGCAAGCGCCGTTGGCGTGGAAGTGCCGGCTTTAACCATTGTTCTTGGTGAAACCACGTTTGAAGAAACCATTAGCTTGTGGGATGGCACGAGCTTTTCTACGCCAATCGTTGCGTCTGTGTTAGCACTTGTTAAGCAAAATTTAGAAGGTTTTCCTAGCGCACTTGCTCAGCAACATATCAAATATACAGCGGGTGAATTTAAGCAAGCATGTATCGACTGTGGCCCAGGTATCACAAATAGCGATGCATCAATGCAATCGGCCCTTACCCAGCCCGTCATTTTGGCCACTGAAATCGTCAATAAATATCATGATTTCACTCAAGGCTTTAAACAGGATTACTTACAAGCTCAACTAGATAGTGGAGCTGACGCCTGTCATTGGTGGGGGGTAACGTTGGGCAATGATATTGTGTTTGACAGCGAACATACACTTAAGCTTTCAAGTCTAAGCAAAGAGTATGGACTAGGTGGCGCCAACAACCAGTTTTATGAAAATAATCTCGGTGATGTCACGCTAGAGTTGTGTAATGCGACAGCATGTATCGCGACGATAGCAACAGAAAACCTGCAAGTTAAGCCAGAGCTTTGCCAGTAAATCATCAATAAGAGCAGTCAACTAATAGACAGTAACGTCTATTAGTTGCTCATTGGACACCCGCGACTACTCTGCTTCGCTAATCCACGCTAACTGCACGGCTTCGAGTACGCGCTCACCACAATGGGCAGGGTCGTCATCAAAGTTGTCCAAGTCTAAGATCCATTGCCTCAGTTGCACAAAATGCAATTGGGTAGGATCAACCTCGGGATAAAGCTCAATTAAGTCTAATGCGATATCTAGTGAATCACTCCAACGTAAACTCATGTGTTACTCCTGTGCGGTATTTATCTATTGGATGGGATTAATAATACATCGTCTTTCGACCAATTCAAACATCATGACACCATAGCTCTCACACTTGATACAGTTCCAATGGCAGACCATCTGGATCGCTAAAGAAGGTGAATTTCTTGTCGGTATAGGGATCTACTCGCACCGACTCAGCCACGATACCATGGCTACTCAAGCGTTGTATCGCGCAGTCGATGGAGTCAACTGCAAAGGCCAAATGACGTAACCCCAAAGCTTCAGGATAACTTGCTCGCTTGGGTGCATCGGCAAAGTAAAACAATTCAATTTGGCTACTGTCAGCAAGTTGCAGGTCCAATTTATACGAGCCTCGCGCTTGTTGATAGTGTTCCGCGAGGATGGTTAACCCTAATACCTTGCTGTAAAAGTGTTTCGACTTTTCATAATCTGAGCAAATAATTGCGACGTGATGAATACCTTTAAGCTCCATCCTATTCTCCCTCTGATTAGCCGCTAAATATTAATCACAAAAACCATCGCGCAGGAATGCTAGCTTGCGCGAGATAAAGGTATCGTCGCTGCAATTAATTAATGTGATAGCCAGCTGATATTGCTCAGTGAGACATTTATTACCGTCGGCCAATTCATATTCATTCATCACTAGATGCATCGCCTCGACAATACTCTCGCTCTCTCCTTGGCCTATCGCAAACTCATCGGGTTCAAAGTTGTCGAGCATCCACAATTGCATCTTCTCGGTGTCAATTTCACCGCTGCCCCAGGCTTGCAGAATCGTCTCGAGTGCCGTTTTGCTAATTATTTTTTGCGTCATCATTATTTTCTCTTTTTTCAAGATTGGTTCCAATCGCGGGGGGCCTGCTCGATACATTTAACGCAGCGTAGTTGATGTCTAAGCATCGACTCACGTCCAGCGGCGGTGGTTACCCATTGCCGCAGGGTCCATGGTGGATTGTGCCGTACGTGTTGATTGTGACCACAGGCTAATTTCGCCACCCAGTGATCTTCTTCATCTTTATGATAGCCAACAATGGGTTGTTGCATCATCCCGCCTTAAAATTAAAAATACCGCCATTAGCGCGGTATTTTTGTCATGAGGCCAATCAGCTAAACCAGTGGTTCGCTGCCCGGCTCTTGTTGGTCTAGCATCTCATCGACAGCACTTGGGCCGCCGACTTCGATAGAGTCAACCCGCTGCAATCCACGTGGTAATTTATTACCACGGCGGCCGCGTTCACCAATGTAATGTTCTAAGTCACTGGCTTTTAGGGTTAGTTTGCGCTTACCTGCAAATAACGTCACTTCGCTGTCGCTATTGATCACCGCTATCTGTTTAACAAATTCTTCTCGCGATTGCACCCGTGAGCTTGGGATATTGATGATCTTGTTGCCCTTGCCCTTTGATAATTTAGGCAGGCTAACCAATGGGAAAATCAGCATTCTTCCTTCGTTAGAAATCGACAGACACAGCTGATTTTCATAATCATTAACCGCGACCAGCGGCAAGATATTAGCGCCTTTAGGACGACTGATCAGCGCCTTACCCTTCTTATTGCTGCTAAGCATGTCGCTATAGGAGCCGATAAACCCATAACCACCATCGGTAGCCAACAAATAGAGTTGTTGCTCGGCGCCCATCACCGTATAAGCAACGGTTTCGCCGGCGACTAGAGTAAAGCGTCCGGTCAGTGGTTCGCCCTGACTACGGGCCGATGGCAGCGTATGTGCATCGGTACTATAGGCGCGTCCTGAGGTATCGATAAAGACCAC
>Ga0105356_10001473_pt1 | contig 23264 bp, 21 predicted proteins | sample GOMGulsemesocosm_3_FD_83502 | JGI IMG/M metagenome (GOLD analysis project Ga0105356, IMG submission 83502) | Methane-oxidizing microbial communities from mesocosms in the Gulf of Mexico - GOM9D Gulf of Mexico | ecosystem: Environmental > Aquatic > Marine > Cold seeps | place: Gulf of Mexico... | reverse complement strand
TAAAATATGTTCGGTGCCTGGAATACGTACTGAAATATGAGTATGAATCAAATCATCCCAGCCATGCATTTGTAATAACCGGTAGCAAGCTGCTAAGTCGACACGGAGTTGCCACTCTTGCTCAGAGACTGTGTCTTTTAAGTTTAGTTTAGGTAGTTTTTGCATCGTTATTGCTCTTTTTCTGAAGTTGAAATTAACCTTGTCGCTAAATTTTACCTGATGTAGACAAGGCTATATAGTCCTTTAAATCATCGTTTTGAAAATAGCCGCTATGATCAAAACAAACACTAGAATCCGGATGATTTTTCCAAACTTACCTTGCTGTTCATCAGTCATGGGACTGCCAAAGCGTTCACCTAAGACCACCATCAAAGCTACAGCCAAAAAGACGCAAGTTAATATAATTATTAATGTCATTATTTACTCATTTAAATAGTTTTTTGTACCCTGTTTTAGCAAAATCGATTACCATAGCGAACAGTGCCAGTTACAGTTAAATATCGTTATGCAGCAACCAGATAATTTTTACCAAAAACGTCGATTTATCATAAAATTAGGTAAAGCCTTACATAAATTAGGCTCAACCGCTTATCGTCTAGAAGACAACCTGTTATCTATTGCCAACTTTCTCGATATTCGTGCATCGTTTATTATCACACCAACGGCACTTACCTTTATCTTATCTGATGATGAAGATGATCAGCAATATAATCATTTAGTGCGTGTTACTCCTGGCGATATAGATCTTGGATCCTTGGCACGTATTGACGAACTTGTTGATGAATTAATCAATGGTCATCGCACCTTAGATGAAGCAATAGAACGTTTAGCCGAAGTAAAAAATAAACCGGCCCCTTACGGAACATTACTCTCTTTCCTAGCTTTTGGCGCGTCAAGTGGTGCCTTTGCCATGTTAATGCATACCAGTTGGCACGATGTTTTTTGGTCAGCTATATTAGGCTGGGTTGTATTTGGCTTTGTTCTTTGGGCTGAAAAATCTCGTAGAATGTCAGAGCTACTAGAGCCAATTTCAGCAATAGTAGCATCACTTTTAGCTTCGGCAATATCAACATTTGATCCCAGTATCAATATCCCTATGGTTATCCTCTCAAGCATCATAGTATTTATACCTGGCTTATCCTTAACAGTGGGGCTATCTGAGCTTGCTGCTCGACATTTAATGTCAGGAACAGCCCGTATCATGGATAGTATCATGGTGTTATTTAAACTTTATTTTGGTGCTGTGCTGGGTATGGCGCTAGGCCATTTACTCTGGGGGACTGCTACATTTATTCCACCAGAAACAATGCCAGTGTGGACTTCATGGGTTGCAGTAACCACATTATCTGCAAGCTTAGTTGTGCTTTTCAAGGTTAGATTAAAAGATGCACCTTGGGGTATGATCTCTGGGTATATTGCCTTTGGGGTTAGCATATGGGCAAGTGGTTATCTAGGTGTTGCTTTAGGTGCATTTGTTGGTGCCTTTGCTCTGGGTTTATACAGCAACTTATTTTCTCGTATTATGAACCTGCCCTCTAGCATAGTACGTATATTAGGTTTAGTTGTACTAGTCCCAGGCTCAAAGGTTTATATCGGCTTAAATAGTGCGGTATCTGGGCAGAATATGCTAAATGTTCAAGACCTAGGCTCACAAACCTTTTTAATATTTATGTCACTTGTCGCCGGCATCATATTTTCAAACGCAATATTGCCACACGGAAAAACATTGTAACCACTCCCCTTCCAACACTACCTACCCATTAACACCCGACCAAAGGTGTTAATGGAGTGTTAACCCAATCAAAGCAAGGCCTTACTAATATTATAGATTTAGTGATGCTTCCAACTTACGTGTCAAAATGAAACGAATATGTAAACAGATGTTTCATTTGCTAGAAATTATTAAAAATACACCGTAGAATCGATGCATCGTGCAGTATACCCGCTACCATTCAAGATGCAGGTTTCAGAGTGCTTGAGCAATTTTAATTCAAGGCGCTTTGATGAAAGAATGGTTATTCCATTGTAAGTCACAGCAACGATGAAGTAATGTTGTTCAAGCACTTCTTCGATGGGTTTAAAATAACTTTATACAGCGTTAAATAAGCAAAAGATAGAATGACTATGCTTAACTTATTTTACTTGTCTCAAGTCATTTAAATTCCCACTGAAATCCTGCACTTTGATTGGTAACGGGTATGTAAGCATGTCCAATATATTAAGAATAAAAGTATAAATAATTAAAAAAATTAGAATACTATTTATACCTTTGATCACTCAAACTCATGACTGAGTTATAGACAAGGAATTATAATGAAAGCAATTATCACCAGTGCAATATGTTCATCATTATTGCTAATGACAGGCTGTACTACTCAAGCTGACAGCAGCAATAATGCTCCATTGGTAACACAAAAAACGGCATTAGCTTCAGGTATTGAAAAAGCAAACCTAGACAATAGCGTTCGTCCACAAGATAACTTTTACCGTTATGTTAATGGTAACTGGTTAAAGAGTCATGACATCCCAGGTGATAAAACGGCAATTGGCTCATTTTATGATTTACGCGATAAAGCCGATGATGATGTAAAAGCTATTATTGAAGAGCTTGCGGCAACAGAGAACTTGAAAACTGGCAGTGATGAGCAAAAAGTAGCAGATATATTTCGCTCATATATGGATACTGAAAAACGTAATAATCTAGGTACTCAGCCTATCCAGCCTATTTTTGATGCTATCAATAAGCTTAATAACAAGTCAGAACTAGCTGCATTTTTTGGTAAATATCAAGCTGTTGGTGTTGGTAGCCCTTTAGCTTTCTACATAAGCGTTGATGCAAAAGATTCAAGTAGTTATGCCACTCATATCTGGCAAAGTGGTTTAGGTTTACCAGACAAAGATTACTACTTTAATGAAACTGAGCGCTACAGCAAATTACGTGCTGGTTACACTGCTCACATTGAAAAAATGTTTGATTTAGCAGGCCTTAAAAACGGAAAGAAAGCTGCACAAACAATTATGGAGTTAGAAACACAATTAGCCAAATTCCACTGGACGCGTGTTCAAAGCCGCGATAGTGAAAAGCGCTATAATAAATTTGAAGTAGCTAAATTGAACGAAGTAACTGACGCTTTTGATTGGTCTGCATATTTAGCAGCTCAAGGTGTTGCTGCGCAAAAAAATATTATTATCAATCAACCAGACTTTGTTGCTGGTTTTGGTGAAATATTTGCAAAAACTTCATTAGCTGACTGGCAAACTTACCTAACATTCCACAGTTTAAGCAACTTCTCTAGCTACTTAACTACTGATATCGATAATGAAAACTTTGACTTTTATTCAAAGCAGTTAAGCGGCCGTAAAGAACAGCGTCCACAATGGAAACGCGGTGTGAGTGTTGTTAACAGTAACTTGGGTGAAGTTATTGGCAAAGTATATGTTAGTCGCCACTTTACTCCTCAAGCTAAATCACGCATGAGCGAGTTAGTGGAAAATCTACGTTCATCTTACGGCAATAGCATTGATGATCTAGAGTGGATGTCTGCTGATACTAAAAAAGCAGCACATGTTAAGTTAGCCGCTTTTACCCCTAAAATTGGTTACCCTGACAGATGGGAAGATTATTCTCAACTTAGTATCGACGCTGATGATTTAGTCGGTAACATTCTACGTTCTTCACGTCTATCTCACGATAAAGAAGTTGCTAAACTTGGTGGTCCAATTAAACACTGGGAATGGGGTATGACACCACAAACGGTAAATGCTTACTACAACCCTACGGTTAATGAAATTGTTTTCCCGGCAGCTATCTTACAAGCACCTTTCTTTAATATGTCAGCAGATGATGCTGTTAACTACGGTGGTATTGGTGCGGTAATTGGTCATGAAATGGGCCATGGCTTTGATGACCAAGGTAGTAAATATGATGCTGAAGGTAACTTACGTAACTGGTGGACTGAGCAAGATTTAGCGGAATTTTCTAGTCGCACTAAAGCCTTAGTTGAGCAATATGATGATTACCATGTTTTTGATGATTTAACCGTTAATGGTAAATTGACCTTAGGGGAAAACATTGGTGATTTATCAGGTGTAACGATCGCTTATAAAGCTTATAAAGCTTCATTAAATGGTAAAGAAGCGCCTGTTATCGATGGTTTAACTGGCGATCAACGTTTCTTTATGGGTTACGCGCAAATCTGGCGTGCTAAAATTGTCGAAAAATCAATGCGTAACCGCGTTGCTACTGACCCACATTCACCTGCTGAGTTCCGAGCACTTGGTTCATTGTCAAACATGAATGAATTCTATGATGCATTCGACGTTAAAGAAGGTGATGCTATGTATATAGCACCAGAGAAACGCGTTAAAATTTGGTAATTAACCAAGATTGATGCAACAAAAAAGGAGCTTAGGCTCCTTTTTTATTATTGAAATAGCTGAGGCTATAAACATATCTGCACTCTGGGTTAGCTTTTAACACATGAGGCAAGCATCAAATATAGTTATAAACGCGGCTCATTTTTATACAAAAACACTAAGTTCTTAATTTCCCTACAAAACAATCTTATTGATAATTATTATCATTACGGTTATTATAAGCAACATTACTAAAGAGTTAATTTTGAGTCGAGAGAAGTATGTACGTTTGTATATGTCATGGTGTTACTGATACACAAATTGAAGCTGCTATAGACAATGGCGCAGAAACAATGAAGCAATTATCAAATGAACTATGCGTCGGTTCACAATGCGGTAAATGCTGTCAATCAACTAAACGTGTATTAAATAATAAATTATATCAAATAGCTGAAGCTCAACCCCGCGTTGCATAGTTAAAGTAAATTTGCTTTTAACCTATACAAACTGATAACTATATAAATCAACTCATCATCGATTGCAGATAGTTTTCTATACCTGCATGGTCAATAATATATTGTTGAGATTCAATCCAATCAATTTGCTCTTCTACGTTTTCCAGCAAATCCTCAGCTAAATCTCTGCTGATATAGTCTTGCAGGTTTTCACTTTCAACAATTAATGCCTGTAATGCCTTGCGAGAAACATACTCTAAATCTATATTGGCTTGTAGCATTTCTGCTGCATGCTCACCTATATGCAGACGCCCTAAGTCCTGCAAGTTTGGTAACCCCTCTAAAAATAGAATACGCTCAATAAGATCGTCAGCTTGCTTCATTTTCTCTATAGAGAGTTTGTAATCTGCTTTATTGAGCTTATCTAAGCCCCAATTTTTATACATACGCGCATGTAAGAAATACTGATTAATTGCGACCAACTCAATACCTAAGGCACTATTAAGCAGTGAGATAATTTGTTTATTGCCTTTCATAATAATTCCCCTACCCTGGTAAATGTTGACCCATATGAGATTGGATATAATTTTGCAAGCCAACCTTATCGATAAGGCCAAGTTGTTTTTCCAGCCAATAAACATGATCTTCTTCGGTATCTTCCAGCAGCTTCTCTAATATTTCACGGCTTTGAAAGTCACTTTCCGCTTCACACAAGGTTATTGAAGCTTTGAGTGCTGCCACTACTTCCATTTCAAGAATTAAATCATTTTTAAGCATACTGGGCACATCATTACCAATAATAAGGTCTCGGCGATCTTTAAGGTTTGGAGTACCTTCTAGAAATAATATTCTTTTTATCAATGCATCTGCGTGAGTTATTTCCTCTTGCATTTCATGATCTAACTGCTCAAATAATTTATCTAAGCCCCAGTCTTGATACATACGTGAATGAGTAAAGTATTGATCAATTGCTGCTAACTCATTATGTAATAGGCCATTAAGACTTGCGATAACCTTTGTATTACCTTTCATCTGACACCTCTATTTATTATAGGAATAAAGAATAAAATTACTTGTTATAGGCTAGTAGACAAAGGACAATATTTCGAGTTTAAATCGATAAATGTATGTTACTAAGTATTTACTTTTCAAATAAAAACTGTTCGCATTAGTATTCATTTCAAGACGAAAAACAATGACAGGTAAGCTACTAAAATAGTCTAATCAAAGGATCATCCCCACCAACAAGTAGACGTCTAAACATCTAAAACTTGCTAGTTCCTCATAATACAGATAGAATCCGCTTCCTAAAGATTTTTTGTGTTAACGAAGATGGTGTGAATCCATCACTGTACCCGCAACTGTAAATGAACTGATATTTATTTTTCATATAAATACCAGCTCAAAGTCAGATAGCTAACCAAAGAACTATACTTATTAATCACCGTGCGGGAAAACACGAATTTACTATGTCGACACTTATCAACATCTTTCAGCTGAGCTGGCAGGTACATAACAAGGCTATTTTAAAAAACATTAACTTCAATGTTTGCAAAGGTGAAGTGATCGGTATCATTGGTCCAAATGGTGCAGGTAAAACTAGCCTGTTACGCTGTTTAACCAATCAAGGGAATATTCTCGCTAGTACTAATGTTAGTGGTAATGTGCAGTTAAAAAATCGCCCTTTAGCACAATTCACAGCAAAAGAAGTAGCTCAGCACTTTGCACTAGTTATGCAAAAAAATGAGACTATCTTTGCTTTATCTGTTCAAGATGTCATGAAGATGGGGTTATTACCGCACAAATCTCTTTTCTCTTTAGATTCTGATCATGACAAAGCACAAATAGCTTTAGCCCTGCAAAAGGTAGGATTAAGCGAAGCATTACATAGTCACTTTAATCAACTCTCAGGCGGTGAACAGCAACGGGTATTAATTGCTCGTGCACTAGTGCAAGCAAGCCAAATATTAGTGCTTGACGAGCCTACCAACCATTTAGATGTGTATTACCAACATCAAGTATTACAACTAGTTAATAAACTTAATATTACCGTAATCATGACAGTGCATGATCTCAACTTAGCTAGTTTATATTGCCAGCGTTTATTACTATTAGACCAAGGGAAATTAATCTGTGACGGTACACCCGAAGAAGTACTTGCACCAGAAAAATTAAGTAAAATATTTGGTTTACCTTGTCAGCAAAGTATTGATGCCATAACTGGTGCTACTCAAGTATCTTTCTACTTAAATGATAATAAGGTTCAACACAGCGATTTATTGGAGAAAGTAGGTGAATAAAGTATCTACTATTTTAATTGTGCTAGTTGGCTTAGTTCTTTTATCTGCAATGGTAGCCATCACATTTGGACCAGCTGACATAGATTCCTCACAATTAATGGCCTGCTTAGTAGGAAATTGTCAAAACCCAATAGCCAATGTTGTTATCTGGCAAGTACGTATACCTAGAGTATTAGTAGCACTTGTGGCAGGTATGGGCTTAGCCATTGCTGGCGCTATTTTACAAAATACCACACGGAACCCACTTGCCGATCCTTATCTTTTTGGCATTGTGTCGGGTGCTGGTTTAGGTGCGACAATAGCCAATATATCTTTAGCAGATAACTTAACCATTGCCCTGCCCTTGGCTGCATTTTTGGGTGCATTATTTTCCGTCATTATCGTGGTATTTATTGCAAAAGTACTACAACGTATGGAACAACTGTTACTGGCAGGTGTTGCGGTTTCATTCATGCTGGCATCAATCACACAATTCATTTTATATTTTGGCGAACCCTTTGCCACCAACAGGGTGATTTTTTGGTTAATGGGTAGTTTAGCTCGCGTTGAAATGAGTAATTTTTACGTTATTGCCAGTGTATTACTCATCGCCATTGTTACTGTTTTAGCGCTACATAGACAAATTGATGCACTATTATTAGGTGACGAAAGTGCCGCCAGCCTGGGGGTTGATGTAGATAAGTTGCGCTTACTTATGCTTGGGCTTTGTGCAGCATTAACAGCAACCATTGTTGCATATTGTGGTGGTATTGGCTTTGTTGGCTTGATGATCCCCCACATTGTCAGACAACTTATTGGCGTAACAACCCTTAAACTTATTATTGGCAGTGCGCTAATTGGCGCTATATTTCTTATCTGGGTAGATGTTATTGCCCGCTCTTCACTGCCTCATGCTGAGATCCCCATTGGAATAATAACATCAGCACTGGGCAGTATATTTTTCTTGTTTATCATGTACCGCTCACGAGCAATCACTTAATAAATATCGACTAAATGGCAACAGCAGAGGCAATCCTATGACTGATGAAAAAATAACTGGTAGTAGTAATGTGACTGACAAGCACAAACAAAGAATGAAAAAGTTAAAAGAAAAAGTAGATTCTCGCATCGACAGTGCTACCGACGAACGTGGTCTTCTTATTGTCATTACAGGTAACGGTAAAGGTAAAAGCACCTCTGGCTTTGGCACTGTTGCTCGAGCAGTGGGCCACGGATTGAACGCAGCCGTAGCTCAATTTATTAAGGGTACATGGGCATGTGGTGAGCGACAATTACTGGAAAATGCAGGCGTAAAATTTAGTGTCATGGGCACAGGCTTTACTTGGAATACTCAAGATAAAGAAAAAGATATCGCCGCCGCAAAACAGGTGTGGCTCAAGTGTAAGGAACTACTTAGCGATCCGAACCTTGATTTAGTGTTACTCGACGAGATGACTTATATGCTGTCATATAAATACCTCGATTTAGATGAAGTAATTGAAGCGTTAAATAATCGCCCTAAACATCAGCACGTTATTATTACTGGTCGTGCTTGTCATCGTGCCATTATTGACTTAGCCGATACCGTAAGCGAAGTGCAATCTATCAAACATGCTTTTGATAGTGGTATGAAGGCGCAAAAAGGTATTGATTGGTAATTATGACTACCAGCCATTAAACCAACTGAGGCTAGCGACTGAAGAGCTAGCTCCCTAATTTATTATCAAATAGAAATAATATAATGAAATTAATCACTTTGCTTTTTACTTTATCATTAGTAACTAGCCTAGCTTTAGCTGAAACAAAAAAAGAGCAGAAACCAACAATCATAGCCCTTGCTCCTCATATTGTAGAGATGCTTTATGATGTTGGTGCAGGAGAGCAAATTATTGGCACCACAGCTTTTGCTGACTATCCAGAGCAGGCAAAAAAGATTCCAAGAATTGGCAACTATGTGCGCTTACAACTTGAACGCGTTATTGAGCTGCAGCCTGATTTAATTATTGCTTGGAAAAGCGGTAACCCCAGTGATGATCTAGCGCGTTTGGAGCAACTTGGCTTTAATGTGATTTATTCTCAGCCACATACCTTTGAAGATATAGCAAACGAAGTTAGACACTTTGCAAAGTTAACAGGCCATAGCATGCAAGGTGAGCAAGTTGCGCAAAAATTTGAACAAGAATTAGATAAGATCACTAAGATTTATCAAGACAAAGCTGAAATAACTGGCTTTTATGAGTTATGGTCACGCCCATTAACAACTGTCGCTAAAGGAAGTTGGCCACAACAGTTTCTAAATATTTGCAAAGTAAAAAATCCATTTAAGCCTGTGTTAACCCCCTACCCTCAAATTAGTATTGAGCAAGTATTACCAGCCTCGGTGCAACTCATTATCCAACCTTTATCTGTTAACCAAAAAGACCGAGAAGGTTTTAATTGGCAAGATTGGCCAATAATCCCAGCCGTCGCCAATAAGCAGATAATTCAACCCGATGCCGATGCCATGCACCGCATGACATTACGAAGCTTAACGGCATTAAAAGATTTGTGCGCAACAATAGATAAAACAAGAACTATTTTGCGACAAAAGCATAGCTAGCTTAATCGCTAGTCACTAAAAAGTATTTTAGGTGCCCTACAGTTTTTGATTGCTCTTTATTCAGCTGTCCAAATATCAGGGTGAAACGGGAAATTGGTTAAACCAATACTGCCCCCGCAACGGTGTAAGCGGCAAGTACCTTGCAGCTTAAGTCCGGAGACCGGCCTAAAATTTAATTTATCATTGTAAACACGGTGGGTGTTTATAACTGAGGAAAACATGAAAAAAACATTAATAGCATTAAGTATTAGCAGCCTACTTTACTCATCTCTATCAATTGCAGAGCAAAATAGTGCCATAAACATCAATAAAGCAGCTAAAGCTGATGAAACAATTGTGGTTACGGCTAACCGCAGTATTCAAGATAAATTTGACACACTTGCAGCCGTAGATATTTTTACTCGTGAAAATATTGAACAAATCCAACCACTGTCTATCAGTGACTTACTAGGCCGTGTTGCTGGTATTTCAATTTCTAATCAAGGGACTTCAGCCCATAAATCATCAGCATTTATTCGTGGTACCAACTCAGATCATGTACTGATTTTGGTGAATGGCGTTCGTGTAGGTTCAGCTACACTTGGCGTAAAAAGTATTGCAGACATTCCTGTTCAACTCGTTGAACGTTTAGAGGTTATCAGAGGACCAAGAGCAGCTTTGTGGGGCTCTGATGCCGTTGGTGGTGTGATTCAAATATTCACTCGTGATTTGAGTGCAGGTGAAGGTCAAGCAGGAATAAAAATTGGTAGTAACAGTTTATATCAAGCTTATGGCGCACTCGGATTTGGTAATGATGAACATAGCTACACGCTAAGTGCAACAGCCGAGCAGTCTGATGGTTTTGATGTCATCGTTCCTGATGGCAGTAGCATTTACACTGTTGATCAAAGTGATGAGGACGGGTATGACCGCCAATCAGTAGGACTTTCAGGTACTAGTCAATTTACCAAGCAATATGCACTCGAGTTAAATAGCCAATATGATCAGGGTACTACTGAAATTGATGCCAACACACTTTATAGTGGTGATGAAACTAGTTACGAAAATTACCATGTACTAGTAAGAAATCATATTCAGTTGGAGCAAGTGTACTTACAGCTTGGCTTGAGTACCTCACAAGACAGTGCTGAAGATAACTATAGCCAATACAATGAACAAAATGGTTTTGTTAATAAAGATAGCCTATTTACTACCAGCCGCGAGCAAGTTACTGCTTTAGCACAACTACCAATAGCTGAATCATCAGAAGTGACTACAGGTATTGAATGGTATACTGAAAGTATTGATAGCAATAATGAATATGATAAAACTGATAGAAATGCTAGTGCATTCTTTATCACCGGCCGCCATGATATTGAGCAAGTAAAATTAGAAGCTTCTGTTCGATACGATAAAGTTGGTGATATAAATGGTGAAACAACTTACCAACTTGCTGCTGGTTATCAAGTTAACGAGCAACTACTATTTTCTCTAAGTCATGGTACAGCCTTTAAAGCCCCGAGTTTTAATGATTTATACTACCCTTGGTCAGGAAATCCTGATTTAGTCTCAGAAACAGCAGATAGCTCAGAGTTTTTAACTCGCTACCACAATGAGTTTTTCACTGCTGAAATATCTGTTTATCAAACCAATATTGATAACTTGATAGAGTGGGCTCCTGTTGATATCTCTGATCCATACAGCCCTTGGAAGCCTGCAAACATTGCTAAAGCTAAGATGCTAGGCGCTGAAGCAACACTTTCAGCTGAATTATTTGATACGAATAACACACTAACGTTAAGTCATGTTGATGCTGAAGATAAAACAACAGGACGACAATTAGCTAGACGTCCAAATTTTTCTGCTAACTACAACCTGCTCTACTCTATTGGAGAGCTTGATTTTACCTTTGATGTTAATTACCAAGGCAGTAGATACGATAATGCTAATGCGCTAGAGAAGACACTTAAAGCTTATACTTTGTTTGATTTAGGTGTTAATTATCGTTTAAATGATAAAGCTAGCTTATTAGCTAAAGTGACTAACCTTGCTAATAAAGATTATCAAACGGCAAGTGAGTATCCTGGTGCAGAGCGAGGTTACAGCCTTACTTTTGACTATAAATTCTAATTGCTTTAGAAATGAGTGAGTTAAACACAAAAAAGCCTGCAATTGCAGGCTTTTTTTATGGTAGTTCATCTATTACTTTTTGCATCTAAATGACAAAGATTTATAGCTTAAGGTTTAGCTCTGCCTCTTTAATATTTTTCACAAAACCATTAGTCATATCAAGAGTATTTTTCCCTTGATAGTACTTGATGTAATCACTGTAATTATTGCTTATCGCACTTTTGATTAAGCGAATATTGGTTGTTTCTATATGTGTATCAATATTAATAATATTTTCATAACCCGTTAAAGGCCCGCTAATCGCTAACATGCCTTTTTCAGGTCCGTAAAATGTCCATTGAGCAGGAATTAACAATTTGGTAATTGGATCATAAGCTGTGTAAGTAAAGTTAATGACTGCTATTGGAAACCCTGAAACAGCACTATAGTCATAGCTCCCATCCGATTTAATTTCATCAAAGTATGGGGCATTAAAAGCTGGTTGTTGCTCATTAGCCTTAACCGCAAAAGAATCTTGCGCTACAGTTGAAATTACCTGTTGGTAAGTATTTATAACTGAGCTACGAAAAATTGAATCACTTGGTACAAAAGTCACACTAGCTTGTGATTGATAGAAGTTTTGAGTATCAAAAGTATGTTCAGGAAAATATAAAAAGCTTTCATCTTCTTTGGCAACATCCGTAATAAAGTGCTCTGCATTATTAATTATTTGCTTGGTAATTAAGTCTTGATGCGGCGTAGCCAAATCAACACCATACCCAAACTCATCAACGGCTAATGACCAGGTGTCATCACTCTCATTAAAGTCACCTTTAAAACCAGCAGCACCAATTGACTCTTGGTTCGCATTTGTACCTAAGACTGCAAATGAATGCTGTGGCCACTCGCCATCAATCACCTTACATACTTCTACGCCTTCAACTAAAGTGGTTTTATTGTCTACAATTGTCCAACTAACCTCACCTATGGAGCTAATCACTGATGTTTGTTCATCAAAAGTTCTATGGGATAACTCAAGGTTTTTAGTTAGGCAAATACAGCTAGTATCTATATCCGGCATATTATCAAACTGTGCTTGATAATATGCCGGTGTCTCGCTACTGGCTTGATAGTAACTAACAACATTTAAACCTTCTGCATCACTCCCCTTCTGGTCTTTAGCTACCAGAGTATAGTTAATGAACTCACTTGTCGTTACAAAGCTAATAACACCACTTTCATCTGCCTGATACACAGCAAGTGTTTGCCAGTTTTCATCTTGAAGTAATAGTTCTACTTCGGTAAATGCTGTTTTAACACCACAAGTATTGGTTAATTGAGAAGTTAAAGAAAAGTTGTATTCAACAGGTTCTACTGGAACGTCTGGGGTATCAGAAGAACTACCTCCACACCCTTGAAGAAGAGTTGTTAGCATTAAAGATGTTATAAGGTATTTGTTCAAGAGGAGTCCTTAGGTGTCATTTCAAAAGTTAGGGATAAAAGCAGTTGATAAAGCGGTTATTGTCCAAGCATCAAGAATTAATGTAACTCAAGCAACAACAAAACAACGTCATCAGAATTATACCTAGCTTTACCGATAATTAGCTAACTTTTGTTAACAGTATTTTCCTTGAAAACTTGCCCTTAAGAATAAAAGAAACAAATAACAATAGTTAGTTTGCACAGTTACTTAGCTTAAAAGCAGCAATCCTTGTTTTATTGAATATCCTTGTCTACGCTAATTTATAGCTTAACTTTTTTCGTTTTATTCTCAGTTAAAATTTCCACTAAATAATATCAATTAAGCTGCTATCACTTGTAGGAGCAAAAATGTTAGTTAATATGCAAAAAAAATTGAATATAAGCCTTACCATTCTTAGCATATCTGTAGTACTTGCCTTACTTGATACTGGGCAAAGTATACTATTGGCGCTAGTACTTGGAGTCATTACTTTAGGCGCAAGCTATGCCTGCTTCTTTTTTCAAAAAAATATTAACCAAGAGTATCAACGAAACCTATCACAGACAGAAGAGTTATCTTCAACCAACAATCAAGACAGTGTTCATTTAGAGCAATACTTAGATTTAGCACACCAAATTATTGAAGTGTGGGCTGGACAAACAGCCTTAGCTAGAGGCCAAGGTGATGAGAATATAAATCAACTTGCAACCAACTTTGCTCAAATAAAAGATCAACTCGCCGAAGCTATTCAAACATCGCAAGAGACCTCTGGAGAAATGAGTGGAGAAAGTGGTTTAACACACATTATTAGCCAGTCTGAGCAATCACTGAATGCCATAATTCAGTCATTACATGATGCTATGGTTGGTCGAGATCAAATACTAAGTGAAATAAATAATCTTTCAGCCATTGCAGAGGACCTTTCTAAAATGGGTGATGAAGTGGCAGGAATCGCATCACAGACCAACCTATTAGCTCTTAATGCTGCCATAGAAGCTGCTCGTGCAGGTGAAGCTGGTCGAGGGTTCGCTGTTGTTGCTGACGAAGTAAGAACACTTTCAACTCGCTCTGGTGAAACAGGTGCTCGGATCACCAAGACCATTGAGCAAGTTAATGCCACTTTGCAAAATACCTTAACGAAAACACAAGAGTTTACCGAGCAAGATGCCCTAATTATTAACTCTGCCGAAGAAACAATAAAACAAGTAATAGATGACTACAGTAATGCGGGTGAGAAAATAATACTCAGTGCTAATCAACTTGAACAAGAAAACACTACAGTTCAATTGGCAATAGATGACGTTCTAGTGTCGTTGCAATTTCAAGACAGAGTGAGCCAAATACTTGGTCATGTCTTTGATGATATGAATAAACTTGCGCCTAATTACCAACAATGCCAGTACAACTTCAGTCAAGGCAACGCTATTGAGCCTGTCGATATCAATCAATGGCTCAATAATATCAAACAAACATACACCACGTTAGAGCAAGTTGCCGTACATGATGGTAACGAAAAAGCACAAGATAATAAAAATGATGAAATAACCTTTTTTTAAAGGCCGATTCACTCAGCGCTTAATCAACAAGATGGTAGGAAACAAATGAGTAAAACAATCCTAATAGTCGATGACTCTGCCAGTATCAGACAAGTAGTGTCCATCACCTTAAAAGGTGCAGGTTACGAGGTTATTGAGGCAGTAGATGGTAAAGATGGCTTAACTAAGCTTGATGGTAAAAAGATTCACCTCATTGTATCAGATGTCAATATGCCCAACCTAGGGGGGATTGATATGGTTAAGGCAATAAAGCAAATGCCTGCATATAAATTTACCCCAATTATCATGCTAACAACTGAAGCATCTGATGATATGAAACAGCAAGGGAAAGCAATAGGAGCAAAAGCTTGGATGGTGAAACCCTTCAAGCCTGAGCAGATGTTACAAGCAGTAACTATGCTTACATAAGATCTGGTCCTAAATGGACAGGAATTTACAATCAATAGAATTAAAAATCACCATGGTTGAGATAATATGGCTGAAGTCAAAATAATTCAAAAACGCAATAACAGTACCGAGATAGCTATTACCGGTGAGCTGACCATCTATTGTGCAATGGAGGTTTTTCAACAGCACTTTCAGCAGGTTAAATTAAAGGAACTAACACTACTAAAACTCGGCGGCATTACCGAAATAGATACAGCTGGAGTTCAACTACTCATTATGCTGATGAAAATTGTCAGTGAGAAAAATAGCCAGTACCAAATAACTAGCTTAGGTGAGGCGCTCACTGATTACAGTAACTTATTTCAGCTTAATCGCTATTTTGTTGATTTTGAAAATATTAGTGAGGTGACATCAGTCACAGAAGAGGAAAAACAATGAGTTTAGATGCAGTATTACAAACCTTCTATGTCGAAGCTCAAGAACATCTAGAGTCAATGGAAAATGTACTCTTGAAAATGGATGATGGCGAATGTAATGATGAAATGCTTAATGATATTTTTCGTTCTGCACATACAATAAAAGGCTCTGCTGGCATCTTTGGCCTAGATCACATCGTTAATTTTACCCATGTCGTCGAAAATGTTCTGGACCGCGCTAGAGATAACAAAATAGTAGTAGAAAAAGATTTAGTTGATGTTATTTTTAAGTGTCGAGATCATATACAAAGTCTAGTAGTTGTAAATCTAGATGAGTTTACAGCCCAAACAGACTTGCAAGAAATTGGCAATAACTTACTCGAAGCACTAGCCCCTTGGGCAAGTGAAGATACTAATCAGTCTCTAGTAGCAACAAGCCCACCTGATGACTCTCAACCTGACAATAAACAAGATGATAATGGTGAAAGGTTTTGGCATATATCCCTGCGCTTATCAATCGATTGCCTTAGAAATGGCATGGATCCGTTATCTTTTATCAAGTTTCTCACGAGTTTAGGTGAGATCAAACATATAGAAACCATTGTCGATAATTTCCCCAGCTCCGCTAATTTTGATGCCGAAAATTTATATTTTGCCTATGAAATAGCCTTGCACTCTGACGCTAGTTTAGAAGACATAGAAAACACCTTTATGTTTGTCCAAGATGATTCTGACATCACCATCTTGCCTCCTAGCGCTAAAGTTGATGATTACCTTGCATTAATTGACAAGTTGCCTGAAGAGAACCAAAGACTTGGTGATATTTTGGTGAACTGTGGTTCATTAACGAAACACTCCCTAGAGCAAGCCCTGATCTGCCAAAACAAGGAGAACTCCTCTGTTGAAGAATTTAATGACAAACACAAACTTGGTGAAGTACTTACAGAACAACACAAGGTGCCAGAATTAGTAGTTAATGCAGCATTGACCAAGCAAAAACAGAATAAAAAACAAGTGTCTGAAGGTAAACAAATTCGTATTGATTCAAATAGATTAGATCTCCTAATCAACCTTATTGGCGAACTGGTCATCAACCAACAACGTGTCGACTTACTTTCTAAAAATAGTAAAAATCCACCATTGGTTGAAGCCGTTGATGATTTTGAAAACTTTACCAACCAAATTCGTGATGCGGCTTTAAGCTTGAGAATGGTGCCAATTGGCGGAACCTTTCAACGTTTCAAACGCCTTGTTCGAGATACAGCCCAAGAGTTAGGGAAAGAAGTAGAACTAACTATTGATGGTGCCGATACTGAGCTAGATCGCTTAATGGTAGAGAAGCTCGGCGACCCACTGACTCATATTGTTCGAAATGCAATGGACCATGGCTTAGAGTCCATTGAAGAGCGTAAAGCCGCAGGAAAAAGTATCAAGGGTCAGCTAAAGCTATCGGCTTATCATGAAGCCAGTCATATTGTTATAGCCATCAGCGACGATGGCAATGGCATTGACAAGGAGCGTGTTCGAGAAAAGGCTATAGAAAAAGGCATAATAAATAGTGACTCCCAACTTTCTGACAACGAACTATTTCATCTTATTTTTCACCCTGGATTTTCAACTGCCTCAGCAGTAACTAATTTGTCTGGGCGCGGTGTAGGTATGGATGTGGTAAAGCGGAATGTCGAAGCTCTACAGGGTAGTATAGATATTAGCTCACAAGCAGGGATTGGCTCAGAGTTCAAAATTAGACTGCCGTTAACGCTTGCAATAATTGATGGCTTTCACGTAGAAGCCAAAGGTACTCATTTTATTATTCCACAAGCGACCATTATTGAATGTATCGACTTGGCTAATCATCAAGATATTAAAGGGAGGCATTGCATTAATTTACGTGGTGAGATGATCCCTTACTTAAATATGTCTGAGATATTTAACCTTACCTCAAGCCAGGCGCACACCTTAACCGATGAAATGACGCAGCAAGCAGACAAAAATGAATTAGTTATCGTTCAGTTTGGTAGTGATGTCGCAGGTATTGCAGTAGATACACTAAATGGCGAAATCCAAACAGTAGTAAAACCCTTAGGACCAATTTTTAAAGCCCTTAAAGGAATTGGTGGTTCTAGCTTACTAGGAAATGGGGAGATAGCTTTCATTTTAGATGTACCACAATTGATTGAACTAGCTATTGGCAACGAAATAACAAACAAGCCTTCTACAACAGCAAGTACTAACAATCATGAAGGATGAAGTTCTTTGGCTGTTAATTAAAGCTAACATTTAATAATACAGAAACATGAGCAAGATATGAATAATATGGCATCAAACACAGAACAAAATGACAGCTCTGATAATAAGGTTCCTGAGAAATCCAGTCAGTTTTTAACCTTTACTATTGCTGATGAACACTTTGGCATGGACTTGCACCAAACCAGAGAGATCATTGAGTATGCAGGTATTACACAAGTGCCATTAATGCCGCAATTTATTTCAGGTGTTATTAACTTGCGTGGTGAAGTTGTGCCAGTAATCGATTTAAGTGTTCGATTAGGCCGCCAACCAATTACCATACATAAAAGAACTTGCGTCATTGTTATTGAGTTACATACCAGTGAGCAGCACTGCGTGCTTGGATTACTGGCTGATGCAGTCAATGAGGTTATAGATATATCTTCAAGTAATATTGAAGATGCTCCTGCTTTTGGAGCAAAAATCAGGGCGGAATTTATTCAAGGTATAGCAAAAAAAGATGATGAGTTTATAGTTTTACTGGACGCTGAAAAAACATTATCACCCAGAGAGTTAGCTCACTTAGTCGAAGCTGAACTGCAATAGAACAAGCTACTAAATATAATTTTGAGAGCAGAGGAAGATAACATGTTAGAAAAAATAAGCTTAAAAGCCAAAGTTCTATTCTTGGGCCTTCTGGTAGCATTATCGTTAGTACTACTGAGCTGGGAGGCAGTTAATGAACTATCAAAATTTAGAGATTCAACAAAAAAGAGTTTTACTTTGGTTGAGCAAAACGTTGAAATTCTGACAGATCTAACCAATGCCCATGTCATTTTCAAAACTCAAGTACAAGAATGGAAAAATGTATTAATTCGAGGAAATGACGATAAGCAATTTGAAAAATATGCAAGCCGCTTTCAAAAGAGTTCCGACAAAGTTCAGGGTTTATTGGCCCATGCAATTAAGAAGTCCAAAGAGTTATCACTTGATGCTCAGGCAATAGTGAAAGTCAAACAGGCACATGCAGAGCTTAAAGTAGCCTATTTAAAGGCTTTAAAAAACTTTGATAGCAGTGATTCCTTAACCGGGAAAAAAGTGGATAAAAGTGTAAGTGGTGTTGATAGACCCGCGAGTAAAGGCATGACAGCATTGGCTGAAAATGCCGAGAAAGAATTTAAAGATATTATTGCTAATAATAATGTATCTATGAGTAAAGAGTTCAACAAAAACAAATCTGATTTAATTACGTTTTCGTTTGTTGAAGGCTTTATTATCTTAGCCTTGATGATAATCATTTTTTACGATTTATTTAAAACCTTAGGCGGTGATCCTCGTTACGCTGCCCATGTTTGTAACCAAGTAGCCAATGGTGATTTAAGCATTGAAATTGCGTTAAAGCATAATGATAAAACATCTCTTCTTTCTAGTATTACCAATATGAAAGTTCAGCTAGCAACCATTATTCACGATGTGAGATCTTCTTCTGAAGCATTATCTTCTGCATCAACAGAGGTTAATTCCACTGCACAAACCATTGCCAAAGGAGCCTCAGTGCAAGCGGCTAGTGTAGAAGAAACCTCAGCTTCAATGGAGCAAATGTCTGCTTCTATTTCACAAAACAATGAAAACGCCGGTATAACCAATGGCATGGCGCAACAAGCCTCTAAAGAGGCTTCGGTTGGCGGTGAAGCAGTATCTGAAACCGTGGATGCCATGCAAAAAATAGCTGAAAAAATTAGTGTCATTGATGACATTGCCTACCAAACTAATTTATTAGCCTTAAACGCTGCCATTGAGGCCGGCCGTGCAGGCGATCACGGTAAAGGTTTTGCCGTAGTAGCATCTGAAGTTAGAAAACTTGCGGAGCGCAGTCAAGTAGCAGCTCAAGAGATTGGTGAGCTTGCAAAAGATAGTGTTAAACGCGCCGATTTAGCCGGGCAATCTCTTAAAGAGATGGTACCTTCAATCAATAAAACTGCGGACTTAGTACAGGAGATTGCTGCCGCATCATCAGAGCAAGCTTCAGGTGTCCACCAAATCAACGAAGCTATTGGGCAAGTAAATCAAACTATGCAGCATAATGCAGCAGCCTCAGAAGAGCTCAGTGCAACCTCTGAAGAAATGAATGTTCAAGCATTACAGTTACAAGAGTCGGTGAACTATTTCACCTTAGAAAGCTCACCTTTAGAAAAATCTAAATCATCGAATAGCACTTATACAAAAAATAATGGTTCAAAATCAGGTACTAAAGCAACAACTAATAAGCTGGTTGAAGATAGTAACAATAGAGATGAGGAAGATGACAAGTTTGTCAGCTACTAGTTTATAGCCGTGATACTGTCCTAATGTAATGATAAAAAGGTTGAATAATGCAAGGGTTAGCCGTAATGAATAAGTTTGAAACACTGCCTTCTGAAGAAGTTTTTACTTTGTTTCAAAAACTCGTTTATGACAAGCTAGGCATTCACCTAGCTAAACAAAAACGTATGATGTTAGGGCATCGCTTGATTAAACGTGTTAAACATATTCAAGTTAATGGTTTCTCAGATTATTTTCGTTTTATCACCAATCCTGATAATAGCCATGAGTTAGAAGTTGCCTTAGAGTTAATGACTACTAATGAAACTTTTTTCTTTCGAGAAGGTAAACATTTCGATTACTTGGCAACATCTATTTTACCAAATATAAACCCGAATAAAGAATATAAGGTGTGGAGTGCAGCAAGTTCCTCAGGAGAAGAACCATACAGTATCGCAATGTTGCTGAATGAGCACTCTCCAGCACCATGGTCTGTAGTAGCTTCTGATGTCAATAAGTCCGTATTAGCACACGCGCGCAAAGGCATATATATTGATGATAGAACAAAGCTCCTACCTGAGAAATATCGGCAAACATATTGTGTTAAGGGAGTAGATGAATTTGAAGGCTATATGCGAGTAAAGCCAGAGCTACGAAGTCGACTGCATTTTTTTTCTTTTAACTTACTAGATGACATGTCTCACTTAGGTAAGTTTGATCTTATATTTATCCGTAATGTCATGATCTACTTTGATGATAAAACGCGTCAGAAAATAATTAATGGTCTACAACAATGTTTAAACAAAGATGGCTTTCTCTTTATTAGTCACTCAGAAACACTGCATGGTTTAGAGCACTCATTTGAACTAATCAAACCAGCAATTTACCGTCATGCTAGACAATAAAGCCAAGAAAACTCGTTTTATTTATTGAGAGAGGTCAATGAGCAAAGATAATAGCTGCATTAATTTGCAACCTGGCGAAGTCTATTTTTCTCAGCGATTAAAAGACGATTCAACAATAAAATTAAAAACAATACTAGGTTCTTGCGTTGCCGTAATAATTTGGCACGCTAAAAGTAAATCGGCTGGTATGTGCCATTATTTATTGGCACAAGAAACCAATAACAAAAAAGCTACACATGTAATGCAAAAATATCGTTATGGTGACGAAGCTCTCGATTATTTGTTAAAAAAGATGGCGCACGTGTATCCATTAGATGAATATAAACTGGCGCTTTATGGGGGAAGTAATATGTATCCAAGCCTGAGCACTCCTTCGATTGGTGAAGTTAATGTTATGTACGCTCAAAATTGGGCAAAAAAGAATAAGCTGATATTTGATAAACAAGATATTTTAGGCAATAACGGGCGAAGTGTTACTTTAGACTTGATCACAGGCAAGATAACGCTTGTTACCTATAAAGACAATAAAGGAGCGTTGAGTGAGCATTAAAGTAATGATAGTTGATGACTCGGCCGTAGTGAGACAGGTGATATCACAGATACTCAACGATTCAACAGACATTGAAGTTTATGCCGTTGCAAATGATCCTATATTTGCTTACAGTAAAATGCAAAAACAATGGCCAGACGTTATTGTGCTAGACATTGAAATGCCCCGTATGGATGGAATTTCCTTTCTAAAAAAAATTATGGCCGAGCGACCAACTCCTGTCGTTATATGCTCATCTCTCGCCGAGAAAGGCGCTGAACTTTCTTTAAATGCACTAGCCGCTGGTGCTGTTGATATAATAACCAAACCTCAAATAGGGTTAAAAAACTTTCTAGAAGAAGCTGCCAGTAATATAAAAACAGTCGTTCGCACTGCAGCAAAAGCAAGATTACAAAAGGCTTCAACTAAAGCTCTGAGTATTAACACAAATAACAATACTGACACAGAATCCATCCTCGAATCAGTGTTAGGAAATAATAGTTCACATGCTGAAACAGATCTCGTCTCTATGAGTCACACCACAGATAGAGTTATCGCCATAGGCTCTTCAACTGGAGGGACAATAGCACTGGAAAAAGTACTTACCAATTTACCTGCTACGTGCCCAGGAATTGTTATAGTTCAGCACATGCCTGAAAAATTTACCAAAGCCTTTGCTGATAGACTAAACTCTTTATGTGAGTTAGAGGTTTTAGAAGCTAGCTCAGGAGATAGGGTTATACCCGGTAGGGCACTGATTGCTCCAGGTGGTAAACACTTACAAGTAAAGAGATCCGGTGCGCAATATATTACTATCGTATCTGAAGGGCCAGCTGTTAATAGGCACTGCCCATCGGTTGATGTATTGTTTAATTCTTTGGCCAAAAGCGCCAAACAAAATGCAACGGGCGTCATCATGACAGGAATGGGAAATGATGGCGCTCAAGGCTTACTTAATATGAAGAATGTTGGTTCTAATACCATGGCTCAAAATGAGAGCTCTAGTGTCGTATTTGGTATGCCAAAAGAAGCCATAAAGCTAGGAGCTGCAAAAAAAATTGTTGATTTAAGTGAAATAGCAGAGTTAATAAAGCATTAACAATAATAATGAAACTAGTTAATAAAAACTAAACTTATGAGTAACCATATGAACAAATTGAACGTTTTGGTTGTTGATGATAGTAGTGTACAACGTAACCATGTAATGAATATGTGTTTAGAGCAAGGTGTCGCAAGTGTAGTAGGCGCTATTAATGGTGTCGATGCTATAGATAAATTACAAGAAGATACTTTTGACCTAGTTTTCATAGATTTAGAAATGCCTATTATGGATGGTGTTGAGCTATCACGTAAGATAGCCAAAGAGAAGTTAGCACAGTCTGTCATCATTTTAAGCTCTAAAGATCCTTCTCTCATTTCAAGCATTGGTACTATGGCTGAATCTGATGGCTTAAATGTACTAGGGACATTTAAAAAGCCCATGCAAGTTAAAGACCTAGAAAATAGCTTAAATAGACTTACCAGCCACAGTAAAAAAAATGAAAGCCATAAAATTTACAATAGATTAGAAGTAGATGACTTAATCAATGGCATAAGAGATCAACAAATCACTTTATTTTATCAGCCTAAGCTCACTTGTAAGGGGTTACTGTTAAAAGGTGTTGAGGCATTGGCTCGCTGGAACCACCCAACATTAGGGTTT
>Ga0105356_10001470_pt1 | contig 23271 bp, 21 predicted proteins | sample GOMGulsemesocosm_3_FD_83502 | JGI IMG/M metagenome (GOLD analysis project Ga0105356, IMG submission 83502) | Methane-oxidizing microbial communities from mesocosms in the Gulf of Mexico - GOM9D Gulf of Mexico | ecosystem: Environmental > Aquatic > Marine > Cold seeps | place: Gulf of Mexico... | reverse complement strand
GTTCATGCGGTTGTTAAAGATTGGAAATTACGTGGCGAACCAAATTATATTGAAGAAATTTTAGCTGGTGGCAGTGATCCTGATATGTTACTTCCGGGTGAACAAAGTGAGGCCAGTGAAGCAGAAGAACTCGATGTTCTTTACGATGATGCGGTAAACTTTGTTACTGAAAAACGACGAGTTTCTATTTCTAGTGTGCAAAGACAATTTAGAATTGGCTATAACCGCTCAGCTCGAATAGTCGAACAAATGGAAATTCAAGGCGTAGTATCAACTGCTGGCCACAATGGCGCACGTGAAGTGTTAGCGCCGCCACCGATTAAAGATTAAGGTTAAAACAAAGATATTATGAATAAAACGTTTCTTGTTAATTCTACTCTCGTTATTGCATTAAGTGTGATCAATAGCGCTTTAGCTTCTGGCATGGCTGAGCCACAGGTGAGTTCTCCAGTAAAGCTTGAGGCAAGTAAAGAAATATTAATGGCAAGGCTTGCCAATTTGAACTTTTTTAGTGCTAACTTTACCCAAGAAGTCGTTAGTGAAGCAGGTGAGTTACTCGAACAAAGCTCAGGAAAACTGGCAATCAGTAAACCAAATTTAGCTAATTGGCATACACAAAAGCCAGATGAACTGGCAATTGTTTCTGATGGCCGTGATGTTTGGTTTTATAACCCATGGATTGAACAAGTTAGTGTTTATTCTTTATCTGCAGCAATTGCTAAAACACCGATATTGCTGCTTACAAGTAAAGATGAATCGTTATGGCAACAGTACACTGTCAGTCAAGAAATGGTTAATCAAAAAAAGGTTAACCAAGAACAGATAATTCAAGAAAGCGTTAGTCATAAAACAGCTAATCAACAAGGTGATCGCTTTGTCATTAGCGCTAAAGATCCCAATAGCCAAATTAAAAGTTTAACCTTAGTGTTTTCAGCTAAAGGGGAAAATATACAAGAGAGTAAACTTAGTCAGTTTTCATTTCTTGATGCAACAGGGCAGATAAGTCATATTAAATTATCAAATTTTGATGATCAAACTGTACCTAACAGTAGTTTATTCAATTTTGCACTCCCTGAAGGCGTGCAAATAGATGACCAACGCGCTAACTAGGAACTTTTGTGAGTAACCAACAACAAAGCAGTTTATTTTCTGTAGAGCAAGAGCAGTCAACTGATCCTCGTAATCATTCTGCACCTTTAACAGCCCCGCTTGCCGCACAGATGCGTCCACAAACGTTGGCTGATTATGTTGGTCAACAACATATCCTTGGCAATAACTCACCGCTTCGACTTGCCATAGAGCAAGGTCATTGTCATTCGCTTATATTTTGGGGACCACCAGGAACGGGAAAAACTACGTTAGCTGAAATTATCGCCATTCATGCTAAAGCGCAGGTAGTGCGGCTTTCTGCGGTAACTTCGGGTATCAAAGATATCCGAGAAGCCATTGAACAAGCAAAAATTAGAAGGCAGAGAGCTAGTCAAAATGAGAGTGTTCGCACCGTACTATTTGTTGATGAAGTTCACCGTTTTAATAAATCTCAGCAAGATGCTTTTTTACCCTTTATTGAAGATGGCACCATTATTTTTATTGGCGCAACGACTGAAAACCCCGCTTTTGAGTTAAATCAGGCAATACTTTCACGTGCACGAGTGTATACATTACAAAAACTTAGTCATAAAGAGTTGGCACAAGTACTAAATAGAACATTGATGTTAATAAAAACAGAACAGCAAACGCATGTAACACTAGATAAAGATGCTAGACAAAGTTTACTCAATCGAGCTGATGGCGATGCTAGGCGTTTACTGAATTTATTAGAAAATTGTCTTGATGGCCAAGATAACGCTATTGTTGACAATATAATAAGTAAAACCATCACCGTTGAATTAATAGCCCAGGTCGCTGGTAGTAAAATTGCACTATACGATAAAGGCGGCGATGCCTTTTATGATTTAATTAGTGCTTTTCATAAATCTGTACGGGGCTCAGACGCCAATGCTGCTCTCTATTGGTATGCCCGAATTTTAAATGGTGGTGGTGATGCATTATATGTTGCAAGGCGCTTATTGGCGATTGCCAGTGAAGATATTGGTAATGCCGATCCGCGTGCTATGCAATTAGCAATTAATGCATGGGACACTTTTCACAGAGTTGGCCCAAGTGAAGGCGAACGAGCAATTGCTCAGGCGACTGTTTATATGGCCTTAGCACCTAAAAGTAATGCGGTTTATATGGCATTTAGCCAAGCTAAGCGGTTAGCTGAGCAAACATCTAGTTTAGATGTTCCTCCACATTTAAAAAATGCGACGAGTGAGCTAACAAAAACACTTGGACATGGCACGGAGTATCGTTATGCTCATAATGAGCTAAATGCATTTGCTGCAGGTGAAAATTACTTTCCTGAAGCGTTAGCCAGAGCAAGCGATGTTGATTGTAATCTTTATCAACCCAGTGATCGTGGCTTAGAGAAACAATTAAAAGAAAAGTTAGATTATTTAAATCAATTAAACCAAAACAGTAACGAGCAGCGTTATGAGTAGTACTATTAGTAATTTCACTCTTTATGCTTTTGTGGCACTTGGAGGTGCATGTGGCGCAAGTTTACGCTTTTATATTTCACAATTAGTGTTAAATTGGCTAGGAAAAGGGTTTCCTTTTGCCACATTGATGGTTAATATCACCGGCTCATTTATTATGGGTTTATTATACCAATTAATAGAACATGAAATTTTAGATATTAATGTCCACAGAACATTACTTGGCATTGGTTTTTTAGGTGCGTTTACCACCTTTTCAACATTTTCATTAGACTCTTTGTTATTAATACAACAAGGAGACTTAATCAAAGCAGCCATTAATATTTTATTAAATGTTTCGCTTTGTATTGCTGCTGCAGGCTTGGGACTTTACCTTGTCTCAAGTTTAGCAAAATAGAATTTTACTTTTAGACTAACAAATAGATACGTGAATAATTATGCTTGATGCAAAACAACTTAGATCAGACCTAGACAACATTGCCACACAATTAGCAAAGCGTGGCTTTACCCTTGATACAACAACTATAAATGCGTTAGAAGAACAACGTAAAGCGATTCAAGTGAAAACTCAAGAATTGCAAAATGAACGTAATACCCGTTCAAAATCAATAGGCCAAGCAAAAGCACGCGGTGAAGATATTGCACCCTTACTTGCTGCAGTTAGTCAATTAGGTGATGAACTTGATGCGGCAAAAGCTGAACAAGATGATGTATTAGCAAAAATTAATGATATTGCTAGTGCTATGCCTAACCTGCTTGATGATTCTGTACCAACGGGTGCTGATGAAGATGACAATGTTGAGCTAAAACGCTGGGGCACTCCAAGAACATTTGATTTTGAAGTAAAAGACCACGTTGATTTAGGTTTTGGTGTAGGTAAAGGCTTAGACTTTGAAAGTGGCGCTAAATTAGCTGGCACTCGTTTTGCGGTAATGCGTGGTCATATTGCTAAATTACACCGTGCTTTAGCGCAGTTTATGCTTGATGTGCATACTGAAGAGCATGGCTATCAAGAAATGTACGTGCCATATTTGGTCAATGCTGCCTCTTTGTATGGCACAGGTCAATTACCTAAATTTGGTGAGGATTTATTTCATACTGACTTGTCAGGCAAAAACTTCTCGTTAATTCCTACCTCAGAAGTGCCACTAACTAATATTTACCGTGATGAAATTGTTGATGAAGCAGAATTACCTATAAAAATGACGGCTCATACTCCATGTTTTCGTAGTGAAGCGGGCTCAGGCGGTCGTGATATTCGAGGCCTTATTCGTCAACATCAGTTCGATAAAGTAGAAATGGTACAATTAGTAAAACCGGAAAATTCTTTTGCGGCACTTGATGAATTGACAGGTCACGCTGAAGCTATTTTAGAAAAATTAGAATTACCATATCGTACTATGGTGCTTTGTAGTGGTGATGTTGGTTTTAGTGCCACTAAAACATTTGATTTAGAAGTATGGTTACCCGCGCAAAAAACGTACCGCGAAATTTCATCTTGCTCAAACATGGGTGCGTTCCAAGCACGTCGTATGCAAGCTCGTTTTAGAAATAGTGAAACCAACAAGCCTGAATTACTCCATACACTTAATGGCTCTGGCTTAGCTGTAGGGCGTACTTTAGTTGCTATCTTAGAAAATTATCAACAAGCGGATGGCAGTATTACTATACCAACAGTGTTACAGCCTTACATGAAGGGTTTAACAACAATAAGTTAAGTAACTGGTTACGCGTTACCTGTTGTGGGTTATTAATATTGAGCTGTTTGTATTTTACAAGCAGCTCTTTTTAATTGTTTAGCTACAAAGAACAAAAGTTTATATTTTGTTTGTAATTAATTAATGATGATCGGGTCTATTACAGTACTATTACTTTAAACCTGTTAGGAGATTTCATTGTTAGCCACATTTCGTAGCCTTGCTATTCAAGTCTTACTCTTTTTTATTGTTTTCCAGGCAATATCTTTTCTTCGAGAAAGCAGCATGTTGTCAACTGATGTTGAATTAACAACATTAGAAAACCAAGCTTTCACTCAAGTGCCAACTTTAATGGACGAAACCGTTTCATTACATTCGCAAGGCAAAACCACAGTACTTTATTTCTTTGCGCCTTGGTGTCAAATATGTCATCTCAGTATTGGTAACTTACAAAAATTATATGAAAAAAATGAACATATAGATGTTGTTGCTGTTGCGATGGATTACACCAACGTTGATGAAGTGATGGAATTTACCAAACAGCACACACTAACGTTTCCAATTGCCTTAGGTAATGAAGAAATAAAACACGCTTATTCTATATCAGGCTTTCCAAGTTATTATGTAATCAATGAACAAAATACGATAATTGGGAAATCTATGGGATATTCTTCAGAACTTGGTCTTTATTTGCGCTCTTTGTAATTGTTTTTTATTTTGTCTAATCTAGTGATCTTAACGTTGTTTGTGTACACTGTGGTATTCAATTTTTAAGCTATACTCAAAATTCATCAGCTTTATACCACTAGATAAGTTTGAGTACAGAATGTAAAGGCTCTACCGATGCAAATATCTGACAATTTTGATAGCGGCAATATTCGCGTTATCGATGCAAGCGACGCTGGCAATATTCAACTAGAAATAAAACACGATAATCAATCTGAATTTTATCAATGGTTTCATTTTAAATTACAAACGGATGCTAGCCACGCTAAAACACCTCAAGAACATACTATCCATTTAATCAATGCGGGCAAAGCTGCCTATGTAGAGGGCTGGGAAGATTACCAAGCTGTTGCTTCGTATGATCGTGAACACTGGTTCCGTGTACCAACAACGTACGACGGTGAGAGCCTTACTATTACCCTGACGCCAGAATATGACTCTGTTTATTTTGCTTATTTCTCTCCATATAGCTTTGAGCGCCACCAAGACTTATTACATAACGCGCAAATGCATTTAGATTGCCAGTTACAAGTATTAGGTCAAACCCTTGATGGTCGTGATATCAGCTTATTAAAAGTTGGTGAAGAAGGTGAGGGTAAATGCATAATTTGGTTAACTGCCCGACAACACCCAGGCGAAACCATGGCAGAATGGTTTATTGAAGGCTTTTTAGATCGTCTTCTTGATGATGATGACGGTGTTGCCCGTGCATTAGTTAACAAAGCTGTTTTTTATATCGTCCCTAATATGAATCCTGATGGCAGTGTTCGTGGGCACCTTCGTACCAATGCTGTTGGTGCAAACTTAAACCGTGAATGGTTAACACCAACAATGGAGCGTAGCCCAGAAGTTTACTTAGTACGTGACAAAATGCTTGAAACCGGTGTTGATATGTTTCTAGATGTTCATGGTGATGAAGCATTACCTGTTAATTTTTTAGCAGGCTGTGAAGGTGTTGTCGCTTATGATGAACGCCATAAAGCGCTTGAAGACAAGTTTAAAGCCATTTTGCTGTCGTTAACCCCTGAATTTCAAGATGAACGAGGCTATGATAAAGACAAGCCAGGTAAAGCTAACCCAACGGTGGGTACTAATTGGGTTGGTAATCAATTTAAATGCTTGGCTTACACCATAGAAATGCCGTTTAAAGATAATGATTTGTTACCTGATTATAGTATGGGTTGGTCTGATATACGAAGTAGCTTACTGGGCCGTGATTTCTTAACGGGTGTTTACCACATGATTGATGATTTACGATAACCACACTTTAAAAATTAACTAAAATAATAATATTAAAATAAAAGAGGAAGTCTACGTGCAAGAACTAGTCAATACTATTAACGGATATATTTGGAGCAGTGCTCTGATTTATTTATGTTTAGGTGCAGGTTTATTTTTTACTGTGTTAACACGCTTTGTTCAGGTTCGCCAGTTTTCAGAAATGTGGCGTTTATTAATGTCAGGCAAAAGCTCAGAACAAGGCATTTCATCTTTTCAAGCGTTAGCGGTTTCATTATCGGGTAGAGTTGGTGCTGGTAACATTGCTGGTGTTGCTGCTGCAATCGGCTTTGGTGGACCCGGCGCTGTATTTTGGATGTGGGTAGTGGCCTTTTTTGGTGCTGCAACGGCTTATGTTGAATCAGCAAATGCACAAATATATAAAGAAGAACACGATGGCAAGTATCATGGTGGCCCCGCTTATTATATTGAAAAAGCAATGGGACAAAAATGGTACGCGTGGACTTTTGCTATCGCTACGATTATTGCCACAGGGATATTACTTCCTACCGTGCAATCAAACACCATAGGTACTGCAGTTGAGCAAGTGTTCTCTAACAGCGGAAGTATCGAAACAGCCATTGGTGTCATTAGTTATGCCAAGCTGTATACAGCAACAGGCATCGTTTTATTATTTGGTTTTATCATTTTTGGTGGTATTAAACGTATTGCTAATTTTACCCAAGTTATTGTGCCGTTTATGGCCTTGGCATATATCTTAATTTCTCTGATCATCATTGGTTTGAACATAACGCAATTACCTGAAGCATTTATGCTGATTGTAGGTGATGCGTTCACGCCTATGGCGGGATTTGGTGCAGCTATTGGTTGGGGCGTAAAACGTGGTGTTTATTCTAATGAAGCGGGACAAGGTACAGGCCCTCATGCCGCCGCGGCTGCCGAGGTTGATCACCCAGCGCAGCAAGGTTTAGTACAAGCGTTCTCCGTTTATATTGATACTTTATTTGTCTGCTCTGCCACAGCCTTTATGATCATTATTACTGGTACGTATAATGTTCATGGTGCAGGTGATGCGTTTATTGTACAAAACATCGCCAGTGAAGCCGTCGCTAATGGTCCACAGTTTACTCAAATGGCGGTAGAAAGTGTCTTTACTGGTGTTGGTAAGCCTTTTGTTGCCTTGGCCTTGTTCTTCTTTGCTTTTACCACATTATTAGCTTATTACTTTATTGCAGAAAACAATATTTACTATATTAAACGCACACTTAATATTCCCGGTGCGGTGTTTATGTTAAAAGTAGTGATTATGACAGCAACCTTTTATGGCACAGTAAAAGCCGCAAATATTGCTTGGGGCTTAGGTGATATAGGTGTTGGGTTGATGGCATGGTTAAATATTATTGGTATTATTATTATATTTTTCATGTCAAAACCTGCCATTAAGGCGCTGAAAGACTATGAAGCGCAACAAAAATCGGGTGTGACAAAGTATACTTTTAATCCTAAAAAATTAGGTATTACAGGTGCAACCTTCTGGGAAGAAAGATGGGAAAAAAGCGTAACAGAGCAAGACAAAACAGAGCAAAGCTAGCTTATCTTTTATTTGAGTTAAATATTAATTAAAAAAACGCCCTGATGGGCGTTTTTTATTGTCTAAATTTAGGTAGAATGGTCGTCATATTTTCAAGCTAAATAAAGACACTATTAATGGCAGTAATTAATTGTCCTGGTTGCAAGAAAAAAATATCAGATAAAGCAAAAGAATGCAGTCACTGTGGATTATCTTTGCAAGCATTAGATAGCGATAAAATTGCGAATTTAAATCATGTCAATCGTATCAATCAAGCCCAACGTTTAATGAACTATTCATTTGTTGCCATGTTATTGTTTTGTGGTGGCTTTTTATTTATGTTTTGGGACAATGTTGAACAAGGTACTTGGCAACACAATTTAGCCATGGCAAGTACGGTTATTGGTTTTATTATGTATATTATTATTCGCGTTCGATTACTTTTCTTTAAACGAAAAAAATAAGGTGATACTCATGATACTTCAAAATATCTGTTTCAGGACTATTGAACAGTTCATGATCAAGGCGCATCTTTTTATTAATGGCTGTTCCCTTAAAAATAGATACAACGACGAGCATGTCTTGCTCAGTAGTCCCCGTAGGGCGAGTTTTAAAGGCTTATATGCTACGTTATCGATTTCAACAAGGGAGTAACCATTCTCTTCAATCAAAGCCTTGCCTATAAGCCTTTTAATTCTCGCTGAAACGAGTATTTTGAAATAACATGAGTATAATATGAATTTAGATAACACAATAGAAAACATGCCTGAAGCAATGTATTTACGATTAAAATGTGCTGCTGAAACAGGAAAATGGCCTGAAGGTGTCGTTGTAGAGCAAGCTCAGCGCGATACCGCATTACAATTAATTATGGTTTATCAAGCGCGCCATTTAGACAGTGATGAAATGTTAACCATAGGAAGTGATGGCAACATGGTACATAAAAATAAACGACAACTAAAAGAACAGTTTACTAGCGCAGCTAAGGACAAGCCAATTGTTCCATGCACCAAACCTGATGAAGAAACACCTAAAAGCGATATTGCTCATTTTACTAACTTGTAATTTGTCACAGTAATTAATTATTTAAAACTTAACAAAAATATAAATGGCTCTCATGATTTTTAATCTGTTTAAAAGTAAAAACAAATGGCAACACAAAGATAGTAATGTACGTATTGCTGCGATAAATGAAGAATTAGATAGTAATAATAGTGAAAATAAAACGACTTTATTATCTCTCCTTAATACTGATAGTAGCGAGCTAGTGCGCCGCGCGGTATTATTAAAACTAAATAATTTTGATGACTATTACAGTGCGAGTATCACCAATGATAATAAAGCGGTGCAAGAATTTTCTCATACGCAAGTACAAGATATTCTATTTGATTTGCATGCAATAAAGTTAACGGTAGCGCAAAAAGAAAACTTTTTAACCGTATTACTAGACGCGCCAAGCATAAATTTTCCTATATTGAATCATTGGCTTGAACATGAAGCTGCACCACAATTAGTAATTGACTTATTTCAAGCGATTGCAATAAAGAAAAATATTTCCTCATTCTTGTTACAAACCTTTATTCAAAAAAATAATAGTGACGTTCAAATCAGATTGTTATCACTTGATTTAAAAGAGCTTAATGAAGTAACACTATTAACGAAACTACTCAAAAAAGCTGCAAATGATGATGTTACAACAATTATTAATGACAAGTTAGCGCAATTAGTTGAACAGCAAGAAAAGCCTAAAAGATTACTTAAACAATGTCAGTTATTACTCTCAAAGTTACTCGCTTTAAAAGATCTGTCTGATTTTGGCTTATACCTGACAAAGAAATCAGCTTTAGAGCAAGAGTGGCAACAGTGCCTACCTGAACTACCAAGTTTGCTGAAAGATGACCAAAAGATATTAGTAGATAAGTATGACAAAATTACTTCGCAACTTAGTCAATTATTTGCTCCTAAAGAAGAAGCTTTCCAACAAGAGAAAATTGCTGAGCAATTAGCCCAGGACAAGCAAGCAGTTACAAATAGCGTGACTAAAGTAATTACTGAATTAGATCAAGTGATCACTACCGCTGTTTTTGAAGATGATACACTGAATCAAACAGATTTTTTAAATCAGCTACAACAACTCAATCAAGAACTAGTAACGAGTGTTTTAAATAAACAAGAACAAGAGAGCTTTGCTCAGCAAATAATTCTGTTAGAAAAGCGCTTAACCCAATTGCCTGAAATTGCTCAATCGGTTAGTCAAGCAACACACCTAATTTCTAAAATATCTCAATTAGCATTGCCGCAAACACTGGCTGAATTAAATGATCGTAACCAAGTTTATCGTGATTGGTCAACCCAGTGGCAAGAAGTAGAACAAAAAGCCTGTGGCATTTTACCTCAGTCTATTAAAGACGCTCATAAAGAAATTACACAGCTTTGGCAAACTGGCCTTAAACCTTTACAAAATGAGCAAAAACAATTGTTTGCTCAAACCAAGAAAAAACTGATTGATTTGAAACGGTTACTTCTTAGTGGTAAGTACAAAGTATGTTTTGGTTTATTCAAAGGCGTTAATCAATCAATAACCTTGTTGTCCATTTACCAGCAACAACAACTACAACGTGATTTTGATCATGTTAGTGAACAAATTGCAGAAATCAGTGATTGGGAACACTACATCGCTACGCCACGTAAACAACAATTATTAAGTGACATAAGTGATTTGGTTACTTCGCCAATGGATAACCCAAATGAGCAAGCGGATAAGGTAAAACAATATCGTAAAATATGGAACTCTCTAGGTCATGCTGATGAAAACGTAGATCAAGAACTAAATGCACAGTTTAATCTTGCCTGTGAACAAGCATTTGCTCCATGCCGCTTATTTTATGCTGAACAAGAAACATTACGTGAACAACATCTAGTTACACGTAATGAAATAATTTCACATGCAAAAAAACTTGCTGACTCAATTACAGAGACAAAGGCAGAAATAGGTGTTGATGTTGTAGTTACTGATTTTAAAACGCTTGATGGGCAATTAAATAAACTTCAACAGCGATGGCAACGAGCAGGTGAAGTTGACAGACAACGTTACCAAAAGCTTTATCGACAATTCAAAAGCACATTACAACCGGTTAAAAAAGCAATTAAAGATTTTCATGATGCTAATGCGTCAAGAAAACAAGCATTGATTATAATTGCAGAGCAACAGTTAGCTGTTGAAGATATATATCAAGCTATTGATACGATAAAACAATTACAACAACAGTGGCGTGAAGTTGGTTTTGCAGGCACCCATCAAGAATCAAAGTTATGGCAAAAATTTAGATCGCTTAACGATCAAATATTTGCTAAACGTGCGGAGTTTAAGACAAGCCAACAAACAGAGTTAGCGTCATTAGCAACGCAATTTACTCAAACACTTAGTAATATCAAAGCTGAGCTTGCTGATACTCAGTTAGCACACAGTAAATTGCAAGCTGAACAATTATTAAGTGAAGTTATAAGTCATAAACCGGTAATTAAATCGGCTGTTGTAGCAATTGAATCTTTTATTAAAGATGTTAGCAAAAAAATTGCAGTGCAAGAAAGCAGAGCAGAGCAAGATAATTGGCATAGCCTTTTTCAACTACTTAGTAAAGTAGCGCAAGATGAAAGTGATGGTGCAATGAACCTTGACACATTAGTAACCGATAATGAGGACGCATATCAAAAGTTAACAAATTTTTGGCAAAAACGTTTACAAGAGCAACTATCACTGAATACTCAAGCTAATGTTAAAGAGCGTGAAATTAAAACGCTAGAAATTGAAATTTTAGCACAGGTTGAGTCACCTGCAGAATATGCAGACCAGCGCATGGCTGTACAAGTTAGCTTAATGCAAGAACAAATGTTGTCTGGTGCAGGTATAGATTTATCACAAAGCTTAGTTAATTGGTTACGTTTAGGTAAATTATCGCATCTTGATTTAGCGTTACTAGACCGATTAAAGAAAGTTTATAAGTAACCTTTCTTGCTAGCTAACAAATATGCACTATTTCATTTCTAAACTAGTGCAAATTGAATTTGAGAGTTCTTTATACCAATCAGAGTAACTAAGTGATCATTTTAAATGGCTTAAATACTCAATAACATCGTTGCTTTCAATCCCAATAGCTAGCTATTGCTCAATCAAGCGCCTTGCCTACATGGATGTAGGTACTTAGGTTTTGTCCGAAAAGCCTGTGTTCTTGAAAATATACACTTATTAAAATTTGAATCATTTATTAATCTGATCGGTATTACTCCTTCTTGGCTAACGTTAACCAACACTTTTACATTCTCTTAAAACGGCGTATGGCTTACATTGGGACTTATACTCACAGCAGCAATGCTTTATGTTGATAGTCATTAAACGCAAAAAAACCGCTAATGGACGTATTTGATCATGCCTAAGCTATTTGCTCGCTCTTTTAGCGTTACAATAGGGTTTAGAGCGCAGTCATATTAAGACGGGTTTATCTATTATAAGTCTGTGGTTAATCGGTTTCCTAATGTGGCCGCGTAAGTTATCCCATAAAAGCTAAAACTTAAAGTATTCACTAATTGAATTCATAGGAGGAGGTTTAAAAGACGGCGTTGAGGTACTTCACCTGAGCTTCGAAATAAGCACTAATCATAAGTAAGCATCATATTGTGAACATACAATACACACTTTATTACATACACCCATAGGTTTTATTATATGAATAATCGATTTATCTCAGTGTTATCTGCACTAATTTTTACTGCGTTAGCAGCTAATATAGTACATGCAAAATCAGATAACTTTTCAGCACAACAATTATCTCAAGTAGAAAGTATCAAAAAAGAGGCGCTAGAAAGTGACTTAGCTTGGAGCTTAGTTGAATCATTAACAACTGAAGTTGGTCCAAGAATGCCAGGGACGCCGAGTGATAAAGCTGCTGTTGCTTGGGCTGTAGCCAAATTTAAGACAATGGGGTTTGACAAAGTATGGACAGAGCCTGCGACGTTTCCTAAATGGATTCGTTATTCTGAGTCTGCAGCGATTGTAAGCCCTTCACCACAAAAATTACATATTACCGCGCTAGGTAACAGCATAAGTACACCTAAAGCCGGTATACAAGCTGAAGTGATTGAATTTGAGACCTTAGCCGAATTAGAAAATGCACCAGAAAATGCAGCCAAAGGTAAAATAGTTTTTATCAATTACCGCATGAACCGTGATCGCGACGGTAATGGTTATGGGCCCGCTGTTCAAGCACGTAGAAGTGGCGCTGTCGTTTCGGCACAAAAAGGTGCGGTTGGCTATGTAATGCGTTCAGTAAGTACAGCGCATCATCGTTTTGCTCATACTGGTGGTAGTCATTATAAAGACGGCGTAACTAAAATTGTTACTTCAGCTATTTCAAATGCTGATGCTGATCAGCTACACCGGTTAATTGCACTAGGTAAACCAGTAAGTATTAACATTAACGTGCAAGCTAAATCGATGGGTGAGGGTACATCTTATAACGTCATTGGCGAATTTACAGGTTCTGAATTGCCAAATGAACATGTACTTATTGGCGGTCACTTAGACTCGTGGGATTTAGGTACAGGCGCGCTAGATGATGGTGCGGGTGTAGCCTTAACTATGGCTGCTGCTAAGTTAGCTAGATCTAAAGGCCAAACAAAACGCAGCATTAGAGTTGTATTATTTGCAGCAGAAGAGTTTGGTTTATGGGGCGCTAAAGCTTATGTCAAAGCGAATGAAAAAAGATTAAATAATATTGTCGCTGCCGCTGAGTCTGATTTTGGCGCAGGCAGAATATGGGCTTTTGAATCGAATGTTCATGCAAATTCACTTCCTGTTGTTAGAGACATTGCTAGCATGATGAAATCGTTAAACGTAGAATACATAGGTAAAAATGCTGCTGGTGGCGGACCTGATTTAATCCCATTTCGTCCCTTTAAAATTCCAGCCTTTGGTTTAGAGCAAGACGGAACAGATTATTTTGATTATCATCACACTGCTGATGATACGCTTGATAAAATTGACCCGGCAAACTTACGTCAAAATGTAGCAACTTACGCAGTATTTGCTTATATGGCAGCTAATGCAAAAACACGTATTATTGGTAAAAATCTCTTAACTAAATAGTTAAAATTAAACTGATAAGGCAAGAAAAATAAAGCACTGGGTTAAAACCGAGTGCTTTTTTGGTTTTTGTAATACTCCTTTTTATGAACATTTTTGTATTTACTGGTGTGAACTTCCAAATTACGAAAGCACCAGTATTAGAATATTTGTGGAATACTATTGCAGGCTTGTATGAAGTGGCTAAGTAATTCAGGCCATTAATTTATACTTTTTAACTCAATATGGGGGCGATTGCACCATAAGCTTTATTCCCTAGCTTAGTCACACTCATATTGTTATAGCAAAGATCACTTAAACTTTCCCTGACATCGGCAATGGTGATAAATAGTTTACTTTCATCGTCTTCAAAGGCGGTAAAACCATATTTTTTATAAAAATGCTTTGGGTGAATTCAAAGGGTCAGTGCAACAACTTATAATTTATTGAAATTTAAGGTTGTTATGACTGACTTATCCAAACGAGGCTTAAGTAAGGCTAAAAATATGGCGTTTATGGCGTGAAGGAAAAACCTAAGTGAATTAGGCTTGACGGTTGATAGACATGCTGGTTCTATATTCGGTGTACTCAAATTAAAAAGTGGTATATCGCCAGTGGAACGAAAACGTCGAGAATCGTTTCTATCTCTAGAATAACGTGAGGATATTTCTAGAGGATTAGCCTCTGCTCTTTCTATATGATAAATTTCTCGAAGGTTAGATAAAGCAGCCCTAACTCACCTTCGCTCAAAGCGTAAATTAAGCATGGTAAGCGCTCATCTAGTAAGGGAAATTAAAGGAATCATTGATGCGAAAACTATTCATCAAAGACCGAGTGAAATTGAAGGTAGGACTACGTTAGGCCACTGGGAAGGTGACCTGATTTCAGGAAGTAATAATTCACATATAGCGACGTTAGTCGACCGTAAAACACGATATACATTATTAGTCCAGGCCGATGGAAAAGACACAAAAAGTGTCGTTGATGTGTATTTCTGTGATCCAAGCAGTCCTTGGCAAAGAGGTACTAATGAAAATACAAATCGCTTGTTACGCCAATACTTTCCAAAGAAAACTAGCCTACGTGGGTTTGATCAAAACTATCTAGATAAAATAGCCAATAAATTAAATAAACGCCCTCGAATAATACTGACGTACCTGACACCGACTGCTATGATTGAAAGTCATGTTGCACTGACCACCTGATATCACCCTTCATACATCAAACGGTGATTGCTCTCCAATTGAGCTTGAGCAGTCCACAATAAATGTGTCTTATGCTGCTTGACAACAAGCAGCTAATGATAAAAATAGTGAACCGTGTACAACAAGGCCTTAAAGTCGGATTCGTTTTGTGGACTAAAAGTGGATAGGAAAGGAAAACGCCTTAGCAACCTATTGATTCCTCAGGTTAATGTGTGGTGGGGCCCTGTTCTAAGTCCTGATATTAGGATTCTTATTGTTTTTTATTTCAATAAGGTAGCTTTTTCTTGCTGTCTTTTGTGTGTTATCTCCATAACAATAGTGGTATTAAGTGAGTAGTGCCCCATTAATCGTTGTACTGCAATCTTGTCAGCGCCAACTTCAAGTAGTGTTGCTGCAAACGTTCTTCATAAATCGTGCGGGGTAAAGTGTTCTACTTTAACGTTATCAATAATTTGATTTATAACCACACCAATGCCCATTGAGAAATTCAGTGTAAAAGTTAAATAGAGTGGGATTTGTTGCGTGGGGTTTTGTTTCAAACAAAAAAATAACCTTTTAACGGGGAAATGTGTAAAACACATCAAAACCACTAAAAGGTTATATTAAATTAAAAAGTGTATTTTTTAACTGTTAATAACTTTCGTTATGTACACTCAATACTGCTCGACCCGATGGATCGGCATTGTTTTGGAAGCTTTCATCCCAAGCCAGTGCTTCTTCAGTACTACAAGCAACAGATTTACCGCCAATAACACAATCAGCAGCTGTGGTTAATGGGTATTTCTCTTCAAACACAGTGCGGTAGTAATAACCTTCTTTGTTATCAGGGGTATTTACCGGGAATCTAATGTGAGCGTTTTCAAGCTGTTGATCAGTAACAAGTGCTTCAACATGCGCTTTTAAACCGTCAATCCAAGAATAACCTACACCGTCTGAAAATTGCTCTTTTTGACGCCATAATATTTCTTTCGGCAAGTAACCTTCAAAAGATTCGCGTAAAATCGCTTTTTCCATTTTGCCGTTGCCACACATTTTATCTTCAGGGTTGATGCGCATAGCAACATCCATAAAGTGTTTATCTAAAAATGGTACACGTGCTTCAATGCCCCAAGCAGACATTGACTTGTTAGCGCGTAAGCAATCAAATTTATGCAAACGGTCTAACTTACGGTTTAACTCTTCATGAAACTCTTGTGCATTAGGTGCTTTATGGAAGTATAAGTAACCACCAAATATTTCATCAGCGCCTTCACCAGAAAGTACCATTTTTATACCCATGGCTTTAATTTTACGTGCCATTAAGTACATAGGGGTAGAAGCACGAATAGTCGTTACATCATAAGTTTCCAAATGATAAATAACTTCTTTAAGGGCATCAATACCTTCTTGTTCGGTAAAAATCACACTGTGATGAATAGTACCAATACTGTCAGCAACTGTTTGCGCCGCAATTAAATCAGGAGAGCCCGCTAAACCACAAGCAAATGAATGAACTTTTGGCCACCAAGCTTCTGATAAATCATTTTCTTCAATACGACGTGCAGCAAACTTTTGCGTGATAGCAGAAATTAATGATGAATCTAAACCACCTGACAATAATACCCCGTAAGGTACATCTGTCATTAAGTGACTTTTTACCGATTCTTCTAATGCTTCGCGAATTTTTGTAGTACTGGTGGTGTTATCTTTAATCGCAGCATAATCTTGCCAGTTACGTTTGTAATAAGGTTGTAATTTACCAACACGGCTATCTAAAATATGCCCTGGAGGAAATTCACTTACCGTTTTACAAATTGGCATTAGTGCTTTCATTTCTGAGGCAACATAGAAGTTACCATCAGCATCATAGCCAGTGTAAAGTGGAATTATACCAATATGATCACGAGCAACTAAATAAGAGTTATCAGTTTCGTTATATACAATAAAAGCAAACATGCCTTGCAATTTATCAACAAAATCAACGCCAAACTCTTTATATAATGGCAGTATAACTTCACAGTCAGAAGCTGTTTTGAAATCAAACTCTACGTTAAGATCGGCTTCTAAAGCTTTATGGTTATATATTTCACCATTAACAGCAAGTACGTGAGTTTTATCTTCATTATATAACGGTTGAGCACCATGCTCAGTATCAACAATTGATAAACGTTCATGTACTAATATTGCATTATCATTACTGTATATACCTGACCAATCTGGGCCACGGTGACGTAATAAGCGAGAACATTCTAAAGCGGTTGGACGAAGTGCTTGCGCACCTGTTTTTATATCTAATATACCAAAGATCGAACACATTGAAGCGCTACTCCTTTAATTAATAGTGAATGAAATTGTGAGAGTAATTAGTGTAACAACACTAATTGTTAGCGACACTTTGCCAGTTCTACTATAAAAATCAACCATAATATTACTTATTATTAAAATAAATGCTAATTAGCGGATTTAACCGCTTATTACTGTCAGAATATATAACTTTTTGGTTCTTAAGCCTTCGTTAAGAAAACAGGGCTAATGTATGGTTTATACCCAAGCTATTTCAATAAACAGGGTTTAGCAGAAACTCGCATCTTGAGGTGGCTTGGGTATAATTAAGTATTCGTTCAATTACTCTTTATATTAGGTATCAATTTGCAACACTTACTGAAGCAGTTATCATTTTTTGTTTTTTCACTTTCTATCCTATTTGGTTTCACAAGCAATACCTATGCAGCACAAGTTATTAGTAGCCAAGTAGCGCTTGAACAGGCGTTAGAGAAACATAAAGGAGAGGTGATATATTTAGATTTTTGGGCTTCATGGTGTGGGCCTTGTCGAAAATCTTTTCCTTGGATGAATAAAATTGAAGCCGAGTATAAACAGCAGGGGTTTAGTGTAATTAGCGTTAATTTAGATGCCAACAAAGCTTTAGCGACTAAATTTCTTGAGGAAACGCCGGCTTCTTTCACGGTAATTTATGATCCGAAAGGCAAAATTGCACGACACTTTAAAATACAGGGCATGCCTAGCAGTATGTTAATAGGTAGAGACGGTAAAATAAAATCTCGTCATACCGGTTTTTACACAAAAAAAATATCATTATATCAACAAGAAATCGCTCAATTATTGGCTATTAAATAAGGTCGTTTATTATGATAAAAGAAATGAAGTTAGTGTTATTTATACCGTTGATTATTGGTGTAACTGGCTGTGCTAGTCTAGGAGTAGAGCCTTGGGAACGTGATTTGTTAGCGAAAGATGAAATGTCGTTAAATGCTGCTCCGGTAGATTCAGCGCTTGATGATCATATTTACTTTAGTAAAGAAGCATCAAGTGGTGGCAAGGGGTTTGGCGGTGGTGGATGTGGTTGTAATTAATACTATGAAAAACAAAACTGAAAAAACTAATATAAAAGCAGCGTTAACTATAGCCACAGCGGCATTACTCGGCACTAGTAACTTTACGAAAGCAGAGACGACGTCAATAGCCAATGTAGAGGAGAACGCATGGGAATTTGATAGTGCTTTTTTGTTTTACAGTGAAGCTGACCGAGTGAGTGCAGGGGAAGCTATTTTCAACGCAACCAAAACCTTTACTGATGAAGAAGTACTTAACTTAAAGTTAACCGTTGATGCATTAACTGGGGCATCAGCAAATGGCGGCGTAGCACAGCCAAATGTGCAAACTTTTACCCGACCATCAGGAAGTGGGCAATATACCATTGCAGCAGGTGATACACCGCTTGACGATACCTTTCATGACACACGCGTTCAGCTTAATGGTCAATGGACTCAACCGATAGCACCTAATTACACCGCTAGTGGTGGCGTACATATATCTAAAGAATATGATTACTTATCGCTGGGTGTTAATGGCAATTTAGCATTTGATTTCGATCGAAAAAATTCTACTTTTTCAGCAGGATTTAGTTATTTTCAAGATAAGTTTACTCCTGAAGGTGGTATCCCTAAGGCTTTTAGCTCTATGCTAATAGGAGACAGCAGCTTACCCAATTGGGATGATGAATTTGCTAAAACACGTATTGGCTCAGAAGATACTAAAACCACTACCGATATTTTATTAGGCTTTACGCAAGTTATTAATCGCAGAATGATTACACAATTTAATTATTCTTACTCAATGGTAGATGGTTATTTAACTGACCCCTTTAAAATTATATCGGTAGTCGGTGGTTTTAATTCAATAGATGCTGGAGTTGCTCAAGATTATATTTATGAATCTCGACCAGATTCTCGCATTAAGCAAAGTATTTATGCTCAATCACTGTATCATTTCGATAAATCGGTACTAGATATTTCTTACCGTTATATGTGGGATGACTGGCAAATAACTTCCCATACAATTGATTCTCGCTTTAGAATACCTTTAGGCGATGCGTTTGGCAGGGAAAGTTATATACAACCACATTTTAGGTTTTATCAACAAAGTGCTGCTGAGTTTTATAAACCTTTCTTAATCGATGGTGCAGCATTACCTACCTATGCTAGTGCAGATTATCGTATAGGCGAAATGACTACGTTTACGGTAGGATTGAAATACGGCTTGCTAGTTAATAATGGTCATGATCTATCTTTTAGGCTGGAATATTATCGTCAAACACCAACAGACGCAGGTTTTGATGAGCCCGGTGTACTTAAAGGTGTAGATCTTTATCCCACTATTGATGCTATTATTGCTCAAGTTACTTATTCTTTTTAACGAGAATTATTTGAATAAAAACAGAGTAGTACAGTTAGTAAAAAACAAAGACAGCTATGGTATTACGTTTAATGCCATGGCAAGTCCTTGTGAAGTGATAATACAATCTACGGATAAGCAATTAGCCACTAAACTGGGTAATGATATTGCCAGTGAGGTTTGGCGCATTGAAGATAAATACAGTCGCTATAATCATCGCAGTGTTTGTAGTGCAATTAATAATAGTGCAGGGCATTGTGTTGCTATTGATGAAGAAACCTATTTATTACTGAACTTTGCCGAACAATGTTATCAATTAAGTGATGGTTTATTTGATATTAGCTCTGGAGTACTACGAAAAGTTTGGTCCTTTCAAAACATACAGTCTAATAATGATAACTTTCCTACGGCCGTTCAAGTCAAACAGGTCTTAACTAATGTTGGTTGGCGAAAAGTCCATTTTAATCAAAATAAAATAACCTTAGTGAAAGGTATGGAAATTGATTTTGGTGGTATAGGTAAAGAGTATGCAGTTGATCGCGCCATTATTATTGCTAAGAAATTAACTAACAACCCTGTATTAGTTAATTTAGGGGGCGATTTAGCCGTAACGTGTTCACGGATAAATAATGAACCTTGGCAAGTCGCCATTGAGCACCCTGATATAGATAACAATCATACAGACATGATTGTTTCATTAAAATCGGGTGCGCTAGCGACAAGTGGTGATGCTCGCCGATTTATTATCAATGACGGGAAACGTTATGGTCATATATTGAATGCGAAAACTGGCTGGCCCGTTGAAGAAGCACCGCGCTCTATTACGGTGGTAGCCCCACAATGTATTCAGGCAGGTATACTCGCAACCCTAGCTTTGCTTCAAGGTACGCATGCGGAACAATTTTTAATGGAACAAGAAATTAAATTTTGGGCAAGAAGGTAAGACAATGATATGAAAGCACTACTCAAATGAGAATATTACTAGTTGAATATGACTTACCATTAGCTAAAGCTTTACAGAAATCCCTGCAAAGTGAAGGTTTTGTTGTTAATCATGTTAACCAAGGGAAATTAGCGTTAAACGCTTTGTCTACCGCTGATCAAGATATGATCATTCTTGACTTAGGTTTGCCTGATATGGATGGCCTTGAGGTGTTAAAGCAACTGCGAAATAAAAAATCATCACTGCCTGTCATCATTTTAACTGCGCGAGACTCAATTGAAAGTAAAGTTAAAGACCATGTTTTACGTGTGGCTGTTGAGTATGAGTTTTAGAACTATTTTGTTTTTTATAAAAAATAGAACATATTGAATAAGTAATAAATTTGATCATATATTATCGACTCTAAAGTAAAAAGATACTTATCCAAAAAATTAGGTAAGTACCTCTTCTTTAAATTGATATTTTATTCAGGATAAAAACCAATATGTTGATGTAATCTTACTAACATTTCTTCTTTATTATTAATAAAATCAAGTTGCTTCGCAAAAGCACGTAAAGCAAGCTCAGTTTGATTTACAAACTTACCATAACCATGAGAGGTTACGTCTTGGTCACTAGCAACAAAAATTAATTTTACAGTGTCAACTAGTTTGTTTGAATCCCATTTACAAGTGTAACCCCCACTTGAATGGCTTGGGTTGTATCCTAGCATTAGCAATTCTTCGGTAGCAATGACATTTTCATCTTTTGCACTACGGACTATAGGCATTAAATCATTAGCAATAACCGCACCGTTTAATAAATTTTGATTTTTTGCTGAGTTAATAAAAGCATCCGCAATTAAGCTGTAAAGTTCATTATAACAACCGGGCTCGTCTTCATTGATTTTAACTAATGAACGAATTCTACGATTGATATGTAGATCAACCATTACATGAGTCAATGAATCAGTATTTTCGGGGATACTTATATTATCTGGTAAATAACGATTAGTCATAGATCTAAATTTATGTACATTAGTACCTTCAACACCTTTATCTTTAGCAAATAAATCATAAGTTAAGTGCTGGTGATCACTAACACGAATATCTTGCTTTTTAATGCCCAATTCATCACGAAATTTAGTGATAGCCTGTTTTACTTTTCCATGAAATTTAGCAGCTTGATCTCTTATTTCATCGCCATTGACTAGGTATAACAAGGTTATTTTTTTTGCTTTTATATCGCCATCGAAAAATATATTTTGGCTAGTATGATATTTAGGGTTATAACAAAACAATATCTGCTGTTTAGTTTGCGAAACCATCTTTTCAGGACTAAATCGCACACGGGTAAACTTATTATTAGCTATAAATTGTGAGGTTTCAATTTCTAAATTGTCATTGATTTTAAAGAAAATTGTAGCTAAGGTTTGATATAACTTTGCATAAGGTTCACTTACATTCATATCAATTAAGCTTTTATACTTTTCAATTAATTGATCAGTTAGTACAAATTTTGCCATCATATACTGATTTTCACGTGCTGATGTTGGAATATACACTTTATGTTGAGCGTTTCTAGTTCTAGATATTGACATAATGTTCCTGTTATTTAGTGTGAAATACTTGCTAATCAGTATACCTACGAAAGATGAGGTAAATCAATTTAATTCATTAATAATACCAATAGATAATTGACTTACCTCATCTTTTAAAGCATCTTTAATAAAAAGCACAACCTAATGATTAAAACTGAATGAAAAAATTAAAAAATGAAGCCGAGTTATTAAAAAAAGCCTTAACGATTGGTGAAAAATATGCGGTGAATAGAGGCTACAAAAGTTTTGCAGCAACCAATTCTGCTAAAGATAAGATAGAAAGTCTATATCGTTTACTAGTGAATGATAAATTGATTCAGCCACTTGCTGTTGCAAGTGAAGATCAACCTCATATGAAGCATAAGTTGGCATTATGGATTGTTAAACAGTTGCCAGAAGGTCACGCGTTACTTAAATAGTTTGTGATAACTTACTGTAAAGGTAAGAAGTTTTTAAAATGTTTTCGACATAAAGCTTGATAACGTTCATTGCCACCAACTTCTACTTGTTCACCATGTGTAGCGGCGTTACCGTCGCTATTTATGCGAATTACAAAGTTAGCTTTTCGGCCACAATGACAAATCGTTTTCAGCTCAACCAATTTATCAGCCCATGCAAGTAATGCGGCACTACCACTAAAAGTTTGTCCTAAAAAGTCAGTGCGAATTCCATAAGCTAAAACAGGAATGTGTAACTCATCAACAATATCAGTTAGCTGCTTTACTTGTGTTTTAGTTAAAAATTGCGCTTCATCTATTAACACACAAGCAATCGAGTCCTGTGCTTGCATTACGTTAACTTCATTCAACAAATCTGTTGTTGAATTAAATAACTGAGCTTCTGCATTTATCCCTAATCGGGAAGATACTTTACCTTCTGAATACCGATCATCAATTTGTGCTGTGTACAATACGGTGCGTAAACCACATTCATTATAATTATACGAAGATTGCAGTAAATGCGTAGATTTTCCCGCATTC
>Ga0105356_10001464_pt1 | contig 23324 bp, 16 predicted proteins | sample GOMGulsemesocosm_3_FD_83502 | JGI IMG/M metagenome (GOLD analysis project Ga0105356, IMG submission 83502) | Methane-oxidizing microbial communities from mesocosms in the Gulf of Mexico - GOM9D Gulf of Mexico | ecosystem: Environmental > Aquatic > Marine > Cold seeps | place: Gulf of Mexico... | reverse complement strand
TATCTACGGCATCTTCAACAGTTACGCGAGCCATTTGGTCACTCCAACTTGTAAAATTTATAAAATAGTAGCGTAGTTTACTATGTGCTTAATCGTTAGCCAATAGATCTTTAAATAAAAATTGATGATTTTCGACTTGTTGACGACGTTTTAAGCGTTGATTCTTAACAACGGTGGTTAAATCGTCTAATGCTTGTTCAAAGTCATCATTAATGATGATGTAATCAAACTCTTGAAAATGGGAGCATTCAGCTTGCGCTTGTGCCATACGTTGTTTGATCACTTCACTGCTATCTTGACCTCGTTTACATAACCTATTTTCTAATTCTTGTTTAGATGGTGGGCTAATGAATATAGTGGTGACCTCGGGCTTTTTCATTCTTACTTGCTGGGCGCCCTGCCAATCAATATCTAAAAATACGTCAATACCTTGTGCTAACTGTAAGTCTATTGCTGCTTCTGAAGTGCCATAATAATTGTCAAAAACTTCGGCCCATTCATAAAATGCTTTTTGTTCTATAAGTTTTTTAAATTCGGTTACTGAAACAAAGTGATAATGTTCGCCATTATTTTCGCCAGGTCGAGCTGAGCGAGTAGTATGAGAAATCGACACTTGCATTGCTCGGTCGCTATCTTGCTTTAATAATGCACTGATTAAACTAGATTTTCCCGCACCACTAGGTGCTGAAAGTATGAATAAGTTGCCAGGTGTCGTCACAAAATGCTCCGTTAGTAATTCAATTTTTGTTACTTGTTTCAATCGGCGCACTATACCTAATTTGTCGATTATTGCCTATAGCTATGGTTAAAATGAAAAATAAGTTGCTCTTAATATCATTTTGATATTTTTTCTGGCGAATAAATATCAAAATGTACGGCATTGCGGCTAGTATTTTTTACTTGGTAAAGTTGCTCATCGGCAAGACTCATGATGTGATTGAGAGGAATATCGTTAGCAGGAAAAACTTGTATTGCGCCAATACTGATCGAGGTGTGAGCTGATACCTCCGATGATTCATGTTTAATCTCTAATTCACTGACACACTCTAAACACTCGGCTAGAATTGATCTAATGTCATTTTTATTATTGGCTGGTAGATAAAAATAAAACTCTTCGCCACCACAACGGTATACTTTACCAAGATGGCCAAATAAAACCCTATTGATTGCGTTGGAAATTTTTCTTAAGGCAATATCACCTTGAATATGGCCATAACAGTCGTTAAATTGTTTAAAAAAATCAATATCAATAATGCCTAAGACAATAGCTTGATGACTTTCTTTGGCTAATTCCCATTGCTCAATACTATCTGTTTGCCATTTTCGTCGATTAGGTAATTCGGTTAAACTGTCAAAGTTAGCGAATTTTTCTAGCAGTTTACGTTGGCGTATTAATTCCAGTTGTGTATTAACTCGCGCACGAACAATGCCATAACTAAATGGCTTTTGAATGTAATCGCAGGCACCTAAAGTGAGTCCTCTTTCTTCGTCATCGGCACTTTGTAGCCCAGTAATAAAAATAACCGGAATATGACTGGTTTCTGATTTACTTTTAAGTTGACTGATTAATTCAAAGCCACTTTCATTTGGCATTAATACATCTAATAAAATTAAATCAGGTACTATTTCGAGCGCTTTGATAAAACCTTGAGCAGCACTTTTACATACCACTACTTTATAATGATCTTTAAAGATTGAGGCTAATATTTTTAAGTTGGCACTTTCATCGTCAATGCACAGTAAAGTATACATTTTATCGAAGCCACGCCGATTTTTATCAGTGATCTCATTATTCATTATAGGCCTATTCATTTTTTAATTCGTGTTCAAATAGCTGAATTTCGTCTAGCGCTTCTTCAAAATCAAAATCAGCAATTAAATGATGAATATGGTTTATTGGCGAGTAGTATTGCGTTTTAAATGCCAATTCATTGAGTTGCATTGATAAATCTTCAGCTAATATATCTCCTGATTTTAATAAGGGCTTTAATTGTGAGAGCAGTATTTTGGCAGTACTAATGTCAAACTTCTCACTTATTTCGATCAGTTCATCTTTTTGGTAAACAAGATTTAATTGTCCAATGAGTAACTCTATTTGTGTTGTAACTTCGTTAAGCTTTAATTCTATATGCACTCCTTTTAGCTTTATTTCACTTTCTAAGCTGCTGGCGGCATGTGATAAGTCATAAGCGCCGATGTATTGTGCCGTTGATTTAAGCGAGTGAGCGCAACGATACAATTCTTCTATTGCGCCTGTTTTATATAACTCTAATATTGTTTGTGCCAAATTTTGATATTTTTTCCAAAAGTCAGCGACCAGTTGCACATATAAAGCTAACTTTCCTTGTACTTGAGTTAGTGCATTATTAACGTTTAAAGAGGTATGATCTTTTAGTTTCTGTTGTTGTTTAAGTTCATCCGCTTGTTTGGTTAACGATTTCTTATTGTTGATTACACTGGCATTATCTATTTCTTTAGTTAAATAATTGGCTAAACTTTGATAGAGCAGCTCGGGCTCGATTGGCTTGGTTAAGTGCTGGTTCATACCTGCAATAATACTTTTCTCAACATCGCCTTCCATTGCGTGTGCAGTCATCGCTATAATTGGAATGTCTTCCAGCTTAAGGGTATTTCTAATTTCCTTAGTTGCAGTAAGCCCGTCCATTTCAGGCATTTGAATATCCATTAATACAATGTCAAAATGCTCATTTTTTAATTTTTCTAATGCAGTCAAGCCATTCTCAGCACACTCAATATTAATTTGAGTATCTGCTAGGAATTCCTTGGCGACTTGTTGATTGATCATGTTATCTTCTACTAACAGCACTCGGTATGCACTTAGCTCAGGAATGACAATATCATGTTGCAACTCTTCAACTGCGATTTGCTGATGTTCATTACTAAGTATATCTATGATTGAATCTACCAAGACAGATTGATTTATCGGTTTTTCCAAAAATTGTTTAATACCAGAATTTTCAGCGAGTTTCTTCGCTTCATCTTTATCATAAGCCGATACCATTAAAATATGTGGTAAATGTTCTTTCGACTTTTGCTGAATTCTTTTTGCCGCTTCTATACCATCCATTGTTGGCATTTTCCAATCCATCAAAACCAGATCATATGGTTGCCCTTCTTCTTCTGCGGCCAGTACTTTCTTTAATGCCTGAGCACCGTTTGCTACTCCTTCGGCAATAATATCGCTGTGTGCTAAAGCATCGAGTAAGACACTTCGAGCTATTTCAATATCATCGGCGACTAATACTTTAAGCTCTGATAACATCTGTTGATCAATACGAGAAATTGGTTCCATATGGGCTAACGCTTGCTCGAATTGTGCAGTAAAATGAAAAGTTGATCCTTGGCCGTACTCACTTTCTATCCAGATCCTTCCCCCCATTAATTCAGTTAATTGCTTACTAATAGCTAAACCTAACCCTGTGCCTCCGTATTGACGTGTAACCGTGTCGTCAGCTTGAGAAAATGAGAGGAAAAGATTTTCTTGCTGTTCTTTTTTCATACCAATGCCGGTATCACTAACCGAAAACTTTAGTTCAGTGCTGTAGTTATTTTGCGATACCTGTTCAATACTTATATGAATAGAGCCATGTTCAGTAAATTTAACGGCGTTATTGGCAAGATTAATAATGATTTGTTGTAAGCGTAATGGGTCGCCAATTAATTGTTTCGGCACATTTTTAGCAAAATCAACGACAAACTCGAGACCTTTTTCGTGCACTTTAAAAGTACAAACATTAACTACTCGTTGTAATATTTCGGTTAATGAAAAATTAACACTTTCAAGGGTTAATTTTTGCGCCTCTATTTTTGAAAAATCTAAAATATCGTTGATTAGGCCCAATAATGATTTTGATGAGTCTTGAATTTTTTCTAGGTAATCGTACTGAGTTGGTGTTAAGTCAGTGCGTAATGCTAATTGACTTAACCCTATCACTGCATTCATCGGCGTTCGGATTTCGTGGCTCATGTTTGCCAAAAAACTTGATTTAGCATGATTCGCTTGTTCAGCATTAATTTTTTCTGCGGCGAGCTCTTTAGTACGCTCATGAATTTGTTGCTCCAAGTTTCGGCTGTAGGAGACTACTTGTTGGTAAAGTTTGGCATTATCAAATGAAATAGCGGTTTGATTGGCTAATAACTGCAATACATTGGCACGTTGCAGTGAAAAGACATTGGCAATGTCGTAATGCTCTAAATATATGATGCCACGTATTTCACCTTTAACGATACTTGGAATACAAATCACAGATTTAGGCTTGTGCTCATTAAAGTACGAGTCACTGGCGAATGAATTATCGCCATTTTCGGGCGAAAATACTTGTGTTTTGAGCGTACGAGAAACGTTGTTAATTAAAGCATAAGGTAAGCTTTTATCTTCAACACTTACCCCATCACTTGAAATTGCTATCTCTATATTTAAGATGCCATTATTTTGTAAAAGTAATGACCCTTTTTGTGCTCCTGCATTTTCAATGATGATCACCATCATGCGGTGTAAAAATGCTTGCAGATCCACTTCACCACTTAAGGTTTCAGATGCTTTTAATACTGAGGTTAAATCTAGTGATTGACTGTAATTTTGTCGCCTATCAACATTACGCCGCTCATTGCTATCGAGTATTTCTGATGTCTTGGCCAATAGATTTTTATGTTGCTGGACGATCGATTTCGCTTTAGTTTTTGCTGAATTTGTTAAATGCAGCTCATATGCTTGTTGAATATGTTCCTCGGCAATTGCGGCTTTGTTTTGTGCCAGCCAATAATTTCCGGCTGATTCATTAATAATTGCTTGAAACGGGCCGTGGTTATATTTTTTGGCAGTGGCTAATGCAATATCGTATCCTTGCCACGCGCGAGCATCGCCTTCAATGAATAATAAATCTGCGGCAACTAATTGTACTTTATGTAAATGATTTTCAGGGGCATGAGTTGACCAAGTTTGTAATAACTGATGATAAGCTTTGAGTTTGCTTAACTGTTTTTGATAGGTATCAGATTTGATTTGGTTGAGGTTATTTTTACAATCCTCGGCCAATATTAACGCAGAGCTGCTGTAAAACTCAGTGAATTGGTAAAGAGAAACGACTGAGGCGCTATAGTTTTCAGCTTGTGTTAGGTGCTCAAGCGCCATGGTTATGTCATTAAAATAGTAGCCTAACTTCATTTTAACCAAGTGGTAGGCAAACAAAGTGGTGACATCTTTTGTCTCAATAAGTTGAACTAAGTCTTTTGATTCGTCGAATACTTCGCCAATTAATAATTTGGGCTGTTGAACGTCATCGCTCATATTTATAACGAATTGGTGCCATATTTTCACTAAAGTAAGCTGATAAACTTGCTTTTTTTCACGCATTAATTGCGAATATTTTTCAAAAATCTGTTTTACTTGACTGAGCTTTTTACCGCTAAACAGAGTGTGAAAGCAAACAAATAGCGCTGAATGAAAGGCATATTCGATATTGCCACTTTCAATACCACGATAAAAGTTTTGCGCTAATGGTTTTAAGGAATATTGAAGTGGTTTATTCCAATGTAATACCGAGACGTTTTTAACAAATTCAATTTCAACAGCGACGTAAGTAGAAGGGAACTTTTCACTACATTTACTGGCAAGTTCGGCAAATTGAAGGCCGTGTTTAAATTGGCTAAATGCTCCACAAAGCAATAAAGCATGAGTGATAAATATTTTTCCGCTAGCATTGGAAAGGCCATACTTCAGCGTTATTTCTAAAGCAGTATAGGTGACTTTCATGTATTCTCTTGGGTCAATTAAATAAGCGGCAGTTTGAATGGAACTGAGGATTTCAACCGCTAAAAGTGGCGCTTCTTCGATAATTTCAGGTAGATTTATCAGTGATGAAATTTCTTGATCTTGATAATACTTTTCCAATTGTAAATATTTTTCGCCAATATTTTCTGTTGCGGGTAAATACACATTTAGTTGCTGTAGCGTTGCAATGCCAAGCGCAAAGGCATCGACCATATTGTTTTGTGCGATTAAAGATAACAACTGTATTTTTATTAATCGAGTTCGATCAAAAACATCGGTAATGTTTTCATGCTCAGCATTAAAAATTTGATTGCTGAGCTCAGTATCATGGGTTAAATAACTCGCTTGTGCTTTTGCAATGACGATAGCGAACGCCAGTGAATATTGCTGTTGCCACTTATCATTATTTAAATAACTTTCGGCTTTATCTAAGTAAAATAAGGCATCTGCATAGGCATTGGCATCGAGTGCTTTTTGTCCGGCAAGCTGGTTACATTTTGCCAATAACCCTTGCTGTTCTTGCTCGATAAAAAATGGTGCCGCTTTATTTAAATGCTCAATATAATCAAAAATATTGTCTTGGTATTGCTCTGCCGCAGACCGTGCTAAATAATAATTAGCAATTTTATAATGTATTTGAGATTTTGGTTGAGGTCTGTTTAGTAAATAAGCAGCTTGTTGTATTTTATCGTGAATAAAGCGAATGGAACTTAATGTATCACGATTATTCTTGCTAGCATGTGCTGTGACAAAACCCTCTTCGACCAAAGTGGTTAACTCGTGTTCTATTAGAGCTTCCTGTTCATTTAGAGTATGGATTATTAGCACTAGTGGTACTTTGGTACCGATACAAGCCGCGGTATAGAGTAAATCTTGTTGCCGATCGCTCAAACGTTTTATTCGTTGCACCATTAACTCAACTACATTCTCTGTAGCATTAACTTCGACGAGTCTGTCTTGCTGCCATTGCCAAGTATTACTTCTATTTCTAGTTAATAACTCCTTGTCTTTTAGTGCCTTAACAAACTCAATGGTAAAAAATGGATTACCTGCCGTTTTTTGTACAATCACGTCAACAAGCGGTTGAACATCGCTAATTGAAAGTTCTAGTGACGAGGCTAAAAATTCAGTTGTTGCAGTTAGTGCGAGTGGTTTTACTTTGATGTGACTATGAAAAGTAGCGGAAATATCAATACGGCTTAATAAAGCGTTTAAAGGATGGCTATGACTGACTTCGTTGTCACGATAGGAGAGGACAATGAATAGCTGCTGAATGTCTTGGTGTTCTATTACCTGTTCAAGTAAGTTGATGGTAGCCAAATCAGACCACTGCATATCGTCTAAAAATAAAATAATGACCTTGCTACTCTGCCCAAGCGCTTTGAAAAAGCTGATTAAAGTATTGTTAAAGCGCAATTGCGCTTCGGTTGGAGATAAGTTAGCTACCTTTTTTTGCTGACCAATAATTAACGCTAAATTGGGGATCAGCTCTATCATTAGTTGAGCATTGTCGCCTAATACACTGGTAAAGTTTTGGCGCCATAGTGCTAATTGCTCATCGGGCTCTCCTAAGATTTGTTCTACTAAATCGTTTAGGGCATTAAATAATGCAATATAAGTCGTATTATTTTTATATTGTTCAAACTTTCCAGCGATATAATAATCATTATTTTGGCTGATGGTTTGATATAATTCTTTAATTAATCGTGTTTTACCGACGCCTGAATAACCACTGACGACACAGAGCTGAGCAGAGTTGTTAGCTTTTACTGTGTGGTAGGCATTATTTAGTGTTTCTAACTCTAGCTTCCTACCAAAAAGTTCACTTGAAAAGGTTAGTTTTTCACTTGTATCACGCTGCCCTAATGGGAAGTCGTTAATTGTTTTGTTTGATTGTTGCTCACTTAAGCAGCGTTTAAAATCTTCTGCTAAGCCAACGGATGTTTTATAACGTTGTGCAGGATTCTTCTTAAGGAGTTTTGCTAAAATATGCGAGATTTGTTCTGGCAATTGATCGGCATATTTATGAGCAAGATGTGGCGTTTTAGCAATATGGGCATGTATCATTTCCATTTCATCACTGTATTCAAATGGATAACGACTAACAAATAATTTAAAAAGTGTCGCACCTAATGAATAAAGATCAGCTTGCTTTTCTACTGGCCTATTCATACGCCCACTGATTTCTGGCGACATGGTACTTAGCCATTGGTGTGCTAAATAGCCGTAAGGAATTTTTTTGTGAATAGTACTTACTTTACTTGCCAAGCTTAAATCTAAAATTTGTACTTGTAAGCTTTGATCAATATAAAATTGTTCGGCATTGATGTTGTTAACAATAATGTTCTGCAAATGCAGCTGATTCAGTAACAAAGCACAGTTTATGGCAATGGTTAATTTTTCAGATAAATTTAAAGTATTGTCATTTATAACTTGAGCTAGGGTCTGTTGAGTCTCTTGTAAAGGATGTACTGTGTAATAGTAATGTTGATCTTCATACTGTTCTGTAGTCGCAATGATACCTGCGAGATCTAAGGATTCGACGAGCTGGTTTACTTGATGAAACTTATCGAGGGCTAATTTGTTATAGCTTTTGTTTAAGCGTTTAATTAATACGGCTTCATTGCTTTTATTGTGGGCACAATACAACTGAGTGGAAGCTGAAATAGCGGATTGCTCTTCAACCTTAGTAAAGCCTTGCAACGATAACATGCGTAAAAATTATTCCTTTTATATTTTTAGATGCAATTATTAGTGTAAATTTGGTTGTTTTTCAACTAAATGCTGAATGAAATAATAGAAAAATCAATCGCTAGTTTAAATGCATGAATGTTATAATTGCCAATTATAGAGCTGGAATGCCTGTTAAACTACGCTATAGTTAAAAACCATGGTTATCAACTTTTTATAAACCTGTTCTACTTACGAGTCCACTTTAGTGATGTGTCATATCTTGTGTCTATTAATGATAGTCATAGAAACGTGATTCTGCATTTAAGTCATTCGTAACTTAACATTACTCAAATTTGTCAAGGAACTGAAATGTTCAAATATAATCGCATATCTTATTTACTCATTTGTGCCTTTGTTTTTTCACAAAGCCACTTTAGTTATGCAAATGACCGAGACTTGGATAATAAAAATTTAACCGAGTCGATAGAAGTCATTGAAGTTTTCGCGCAAAAAAGAGCACAAAATATTACTGATGTTTCTGTGGCTGTAACTGTGGTTGATGGTGATGAAATATTGCTTAGGCAACTTAAAGACACTACACAATTGGCTATTTTTACACCTAATATGAAAGTGACTAATAATGCCGGTGAAGGTACACCGCCAGCTTTTAATATTCGAGGTGTTGGTATGATTGATTACAATACTTCTACTATTTCACCTATTGCGGTTTACTCAGATGGCATTGTAAGTGGCAGTGCCAATAGCTTATCAGTAAATTTGTTTGATATTGAGCATGTTGAAGTATTAAGAGGCCCACAAGGCACTTTATTTGGCCGAAATACGACAGGCGGTGCAATCTTGCTACGCTCAAAACAACCAGAGCAAGACTTTGGCGGTTATATCAATACCAGCTTTGCTCAACATAACTCCTCTAGTATTGAAGGAGCTATTAACATTCCTGTTGTAGAGAACACTGCATTACGACTCGCGTTTAATCATGATAATTATGACTTTTCCACCAATAATTTAATGGAAAACCAACCTGATGGCGGGCTAAAGCAAAATAATTTTCGATTGACTCTTAAATCTGAGTTTGATGATGTGACTTTGTTTGCCAAAATATATCAAGATGAATGGAGTGGCAAGCCAAAACCAATTGCCAGCCTAGGTATTAATAAAGTTGACGGCTCAGGAGATTGCTCTCCAAGCCAAGCCGGCTCTAGTTTGTGTATGAACAACTTTGGCGTACAGGTCGGCGGTGATGATTATTGGGATGTTAGAGCCGACACCGCTGATAGAAAGCATGATAGCGAGAGCTGGGGCGCAAGTTTGAATTTATCTTGGCAGTTGAATTCATCAATGACGGTTAATTCATTAACGGGTTACAAAGCTTTAGACAGATATCATTCGTGGGACTCAGACGGACCGCATAACTTAATCGAAGGGGATATGGGCACAGGTCTTACTTTGTTCAGTCAAGAGCTTAACCTTGTTATAGAGGGTAAGAATAGTTATTGGATTTCAGGATTATTTTATCTTAATGAAACAATCGACATTGATAATAGCTTTGATTTGTTTCGTGACTTTCGCTCAAGTTCTGATCCAGATGACTGGGCGTACGCAGCACAGTTCTTCTATGATAATCGCATTGAAAATACCTCTGTCGCTGCATATAGCCAATTAGATTACGATCTGAGAGACAATTGGACGCTAACTGCTGGTTTACGATTTACTGATGAAATAACGGATTATCGGGCTAACGCAGACTTGGATGTTGTGGCGGCTTTTATTCCTAATATGTGGGATTTAACTGGAGAAGTGGATGATAATGAGTATTCGGGGAAATTGGCTTTGGTACAAAAGCTAGCTGATAATAGTAGTATTTATTATAGCTTCTCTAGAGGTTATAAAAGTGGAGGATATAATGCTGGCTATTCAACGACCCGGACTCAAGCAATAGATTCTACTTATGCTCCTGAAATATTAAATGCTTACGAAATTGGTAGTAAATTATCTTTGTGGGAAAACAGTGGTTATTTAAATCTTGCAGCTTTTTATTATGATTACCAAGATCAGCAAATTTTTGTCAATGTGCCTGATAGTTCGGTGCCTTATCATGTACTAAAAAATGCTGGCAATTCTACTATCTATGGGGCTGAAATGGAGCTTCACTGGATCCCAACAAATAATTTGGTGGTTAATTTCAACCTTGGCTATTTACCTAAAGCCGATACTGGTAAGTACCAACAAGGTGAAATTACTGTAAATCAAACCCGCTTACCATTCTCGTCTAAGTGGAGTGCTAGTGGTATGGTCTTACATGATATGGAAGTTTCAGGGAAATTACTAACTTCACAATTAGGTTTTGATTATCAGTCAGATTTCTTTTTTGACCAAAACGAAAACCCTTATACAGAGCAAAAAGATTTTATTGTCTGGCATGCGAGATTATCTCTTGAGTTGAGTGAGCAGTTTTTGTTATCAGTTTGGGGTAAAAACGTGACTAATACAGAGCATGCAGAGTTGAGGTTTGATTCTACAGCGGCATTGGGTGCTATTACTGAATTAAAAGCTGAAGCACGCCAGTTAGGGGTTGAATTAAGGTATTCGTTTTAATCATGAATGAATGTCGAAGAAGCTTTTCACAATGGGCAGCTTTTTGGTGAAAATCATGACGATAGACAAATTCAGAGGAAAGATTTACTGTTATAAATCAAGTGCTAATAAAAAGTGGAAATTGCAATGAAATGGAAATTGATTTGGCCTGTTTTACTGACTTTACTTGTACCACTCGCTGTTGCTTGGTTTAAGTATCCAAGCCATTTACCTCCAGGTTTTGGCGAGTTCCCTCCTACTTTTGCCGGTAAAGTCCCTGACTTTAGTTTAACGTATTTTTTGATCATGCTTGCTGGCGTGCTTTACATCGGTGGTTTGATCATTGTGCCTAAGTATTTTGGTTTTAAGGGCGCAGCCGTTATTCCGCGGCCAAAACCAAATATTTCTTTACCTTGGTGGTTTTGGGTAGGAGGCTTAGTGATGGGCTTCTTTTGGTGGTTAATGTGGGCGCGTGTTACTCCTTTTGGTGATTTAGTTTATTGGGCGTTTACACCTTTGTGGTGGGGTTTTATTTTCTTTTTAGACGGAATTGTTTATCAAAGGAACAATGGCGCTTCATTATTTTCTAAGAAACCACTAACCTTGTTAATTTGTGCTGGCGTGTCAATTTTGAGCTGGGCATATTTTGAATTTTATGATTATTTTGTATTAGGCAATTGGTACTACCCAAATGCTCACGCAGTCGGTTGGTCAAAAATGACAGTAACTATCGAATTCTTAGTTACTTATACAACAGTTACTCCGGTATTATTTCAATGGTTTAACTTGTTACACAGCTTTCCAAATATGGCAGCTCGTTATCAAAATGGTCCTAAAATGATACTCAATGGCAATCATATGATCCTCATTGGCGCGCTACTTATTGCTGCAATGACTTATTGGCCATTTATGTTATTTTGGGCGGTGTGGATTGGACCATATGCGGTGATGACAGGGATATTAATGAAATTTAATATATGGAATCCCTTCACTGATATTGCTAAAGGTAATTGGACTGCAGGTATACTTATTGGAGTATCTTCGTTGTTTAATGGCTTGTTTTGGGAGCTTTGGAACTTCGGTAGCAGTTATCCTAATGCCTTACCAATTACTAATCCTAATTATTGGATTTATAATATTCCGTATGTCGATGTAATTCATATTTTCTCTGAGATGCCTTTACTTGGTTATTTCGGCTACATTCCTTTTGGTGTGTTGGTTTGGCAAGTTTTTATTTGGAGTGGCAAAATTTTTAATTTTGATAGTGAAATATTGATTGAGCCTATCGCGAATGAATCAATAGAGTCGATTAAGAAGAAATCGTTAGCAACGGAATAATGAATGTCTAAGTATGATCCCTTACCTTCGTGGCAAGAAGGTAAGGTAAAAAAGCGTATTATCGAATTTGTTGAGCAAGTGACTGATGAAAGTTCAGAGTATTTTGTTGAACCAGCTGACCGTATTGCGACTTTTGACAATGACGGTACTTTAATGGTCGAAAAGCCAGTGATGGCACAAGTGGCTTATTTTAAAAGAAAATTACTCAATGCTGGTGTATTAAACAATGTTAGTACGGTGCAACGTATTTTTCATTGGTTAAAGGAAATATTGTTTGATAGTGGTAGTTTATTAAAACTTACTTTGTATTTTTTTCGTCAAGGCATTACTACTGACGAATATCGTGCATCTGTTGCGCTGTGGATAGCGAAGGCGAGACACCCCAGATTTAACAAAAAGTATACTGAATTAACTTACCAACCAATGATGGAAGTTTTGGCCTATTTTGAAAAGCATAGTTTTGCTAATTACATTGTTTCAGGCAGCACAGCTAACTTTATTCGCCCTTGGTCTAAAACGAGTTACAACATCGCACCTAACCGAGTTATTGGTAGTAGCTTACGTACTTGTTTGTCATTACGTAATGGTGAAATGGCGGTAAAGTTAGAGCCGATTCCTTTTTCGATAGAAAATAGATCACGTAAGGTCCTGAGTATTGAACGACGATTAGCTCAGCGACCTATTGCCGCTTTTGGTAATAGTTATGGTGATGTTGACATGCTCCGCTGGTCGCGAACGACTAAACAATCGTTATGTGTATTAATTCATCATACTGATGACGTTCGTGAATATAAATATAGCCCAGACAGCTTTTTTTGTTTGGGAAAAAATACCCTGCAATATGCCAATGAATTAAACTGGCAAGTCGTGGATATGAAAAAAGACTGGAAGCAAATATTTTAACGAATACCCGTTCGTACAAGTAATTGCTCATTTACTTAGAAGAAATGTTATAACGATTTAAAGAGTTTTCAGTGGCTCTGTCCATCAAAGCTTAAAGTAATTGAATGGCTGCCAATTCATTATAGCCAGTTAAATTTAAGTTTTTTTGAAAGGTCTTACGGCATTCAATTGAACGATTTTGAGACAATTTAAATTTACTATTCACTTCAAGTATCTCCAAATTAAAAATGGTGATCGCAGACAGCATATGTTGCACCATTTTTTTGTTTTTTTCCTGATTGAACTCTCGAAAATCCCATTGTGGATCAAAATATTGACTGATGGCTTCCATCGCATTCAATTTATCGATATTACTTTCGATAACGTGTAGCCAGCAGGTCAATGATACTGTGGCATAATTCCACGTCGGTACAGCTTGCTCACTATGCCAGCGAGGAGATATATAACCGTGAGGACCACTGAAGACTATTTTTACTTTTGGTGACAGTTCAGGTGATGTATTGATGAGAGTCAGCAAGGCGTTGTTACGAGCCAAGTGTCCTAACAAGCGATTGTCTTGCATTAATTGTAGTGGGCAATAACTTAATTCAGCAAAACCTGTTTGGCTAACCTGCGACGATAATATTTGTGCAAAAGGCTGCGATTTTACGATGCTTATTTCTTTATCACTTAATAGGTTCATAAACTTTCTCCATCTTTGCTGTTAGCTGTGCTTTGATCTTTGGCCATTCAGTATCAATGATTGAAAAAATAGCGGTATGACGAAAGTTGCCGTCAGATAAAATACGTTGATTGCGTAAAATCCCTTCAAATTGGGCGCCAAGTCGCCCTATAGCATTGCGTGATTTAGTATTCTCTACATGAGTTTTAAATTCGACTCGTATCGCTTTAAGATCTTCAAAGGCATGTTTTAGCAAACAATATTTAGCATGGGTATTAATATAGCTACGTTGAAATTCAGGCGTAATAAAACTGAAACCGATTTCAATATTCCTATCTTCGTGTTTGATTGAACAATATCGACTACTACCGACAAATTTATTGCTTGCATTATCAAAGATAGCAAATGGTAGATGCTCGCCTTTGTCAGTCATTTTTTGTGAATAGGCTAACCAAGCTTTCGTTGTTTCAAGAGAAGTACACTTATCAGGTAGCGACCAACGCCAGATCTCTGGAAATGAACCGGCACGATAAAATGCATTTAAGTGTTCTGTGCTTAAGGGGCACAGGGTTACTTTATCTGTGGAGAGTGTAATAGGTTTAGGCATAAATGTTTTTTTTTGGCTCATAATATTCTTCTCTACTTAGTAATATTAACCATACTCAGTCTTTTGTGGTATAAATGAAACAACCAGATATTTAAATTTAGTTATACCAATGAAAGAGCTCAATCTGACTCTAGAGAATACTTCACACAAGCTTTATCTAAATATTGCCAATGCGATCCGAGCCGCGATTAAACAAGGTAAAGCGTCGCCAGAAGAAAAGCTGCCTTCTGCTCGCAAGTTAGCTCAGCAATTAAATGTTAATCGCCATACGATAATGGCGGCCTATCAAGAACTGCAAGCGCAGGGCTGGATTGAAGCATTGGAAAGGCAAGGTTATACAGTTGCAAAATCATTACCCATCATCCAATCGCTTAAATCTGATGCTAAACCTCAAGAGGGTAAAGCTCAACATCGATGGCGACTGAATAAGCACTCTTCGCGCAGTATTCAGCGCCCAGCGAGTCAATACCCGTTTAATTTTGCTGGTGGTAACCCAGATATTGAGCTATTTCCTTTTAATGAATTTAGAGGTTATGTTAATGAGGCGCTAAATCGACCTTCGTTAAATGAGCTGAACTACGGAGATAATAATGGTTTTGCACCATTTATTAATGAGGTCAGTACCTACTTACGTAGAGTGAGAGCGATTGTTGATAAAGAAATAGTTGTAGTAAATGGTACCCAAGAGGCATTATATATTATTGCGCAACTGCTAATCAAAACAGGAGATAAAGTTGCAGTAGAGAGCTTAGGTTATCGCCCTGCCTGGAATGCATTTAAAAATGCAGGCGCTGAACTTATTGGCGTACAACAAACCGAGCAAGGAATTGATGTTGATCACCTTGAAAGATTATTCAGGCAGCACAAAATTCGGCTGTTATATTTAACGCCATTACACCAATATCCTACGACAACAACACTGCCAGTTGCCAAACGAATCGCTATATATCGCTTAACACAACAATATAATGTGCCTATAATTGAAGATGACTACGACCATGAATTTCATTATAGCAGTCAGCCATTAGCACCGATGGCAGCGAATGATCCTGCTGGACTAGTTATATATCTTTCTAGCTTTTCTAAAATAATGTTTCCAGGAATTAGGTTAGGGGTAATTGCGGTGGATAAATCACTGACATCGCATATTGTAAGTTATCGTACCTTAATGAATCATAAAGCCAACGTAGTGATGCAAGATGCGGTGGCTAGGTGGATGGCCGATGGAGCATTTGAGCGCCATCTAAGAAAAACTACACGTATTTATCACAAAAGGCAGCAATGCATGCTCAATGTGCTCGATAGTTTTACCGGTGAAGGCATTGATTTAGAATTTACCGCTCCACCGGGTGGTATGGCGTTGTGGGTAAATGTTAGAAAAAATGCTGAAGAAATTTCAAATGTGGCGAAAACTAAAGGTATCTATCTATTAGCGGAAAATTCGTTTCATTTATCGCAAACTCATAATAAAAATATGTTCATACGCCTAGGTTTTGCTGGTCAGAGCGAGGACAAAATTCAACAAGGGTTATTATTACTTAAACCCTTATTGAATCACTTATCATAAAACCCAAATTATTAGAGTCGGTTGATCTTTGTTGCGCGTCATTGACTTAGATTAACTAAGCGACATTCCTAGCGCCGCGATCAGGAAGCGCTTAAGTGAACAAAATTCGAACTAGAAAGATCAACAGCCCTAAGTAAATATTACATTTGCGCTTGAATGTAATTAGGCAAACCTATTTTATCAATTAGACCCAAATGCTGTTCAATCCAATAAATATGATCCATTTCTGTATCGTCTAATAATTCAAGTAAAATATCTCGACTAACGTAGTCTTGCTCTTGCTCGCAGCTCGTAATAATTGTGCGCAAACTCTCGGCAACTATTCGTTCAGCTGCTAAATCATTTTCGAGCATCTCTTTGACGTTACTGCCAACATTGACTTGTTCTCGTGAAACAGTATCAGCGTGCCCTTCTAAAAATAGGATACGCTCGGCCAATTTTTTTGCATGTCCCAGCTCTTCTTCATATTCGTGGGAAAGCTTTTCATGGAGTTTATTAATACCCCAATCTTCATACATTTTTGAATGAGCCAAATATTGGTCCATAGAAGTCAACTCAAGCGTCAATTGCTTATTGAGTAGATCAATGATCAGTTTTTTACCTTGCATGTTAACTCTCCTCCATCATTGATTGTAAGTAGTGTTCAATGCCAGTATTGTCGATGAGGAACTGTTGCGCTTCAATCCAATCAACATGCTCTTCTTCATCTTCAAGTATGTCTGCAAGTATCTCTCTACTAATGTAGTCTTTTTCTGTTTCACATAAGGCTATCGCAGTACGCATAGCGGAAATTTGTTCCATTTCAAAGTCGAGATCACATTGCAGCATTTCGGCGGTATGCTCGCCTATTCTAAGTTTGGCAAGCTGTTGTAGGTTAGGTAGGCCTTCGAGAAACAAGATGCGCTCAATGAGCTTATCTGCTTGCTTCATATCTTTGATTGATTTCTTATATGCCCTTTCATCTAATTCTTCTAAGCCCCAATTTTTAAACATACGCGCATGTAAAAAATATTGATTAATTGAGCTTAATTCGAGGGTTAATATCTGATTCAATGTACTAAGTACCTTGTTATTACCCTGCATAATATTTATCCACTATTAATAAGTTATGCAATAAATATAGGTGGCTTATCAAATAGCGCCAAGATTAAATTTATCTATAGAGAATTTAGATATATTCCTTTTAAATAAGCAACTTATAATGATAATCACTAGCATTATTATTAATTTTTTAATGCTTATTTACGAAGAGCAAAAATTAGAGGTGAAAACTTAACTGGTTAACTGAAAAATATGCATGTTTTAGAAAGGAATATAGCGATTAGGCAACCGCAGGCTGGGCTTCTGCGATTTGTATTAGTTTACTATTAAGTACTTTTTTGGCGCATGCGCAACATTGGCCACATTGCGTGCCTACTTTTAATTCGCTTGATAATTCCTGCATAGTTACTGCACCACCTTCAATGGCGTTTTCTATTTGGCTGTCAGTGACTGCGTGGCAAATACATACATACATAAAAATTAATATTACTCTCTTTAAAGTAATGCAATAGTAAAGCAAATAAGAATGATTATCAATAATAATGGTGTTTAATTAGTCAAAATATCGTTAAAAGGTACAAGTTACATTGATTTTAATCAGAAATTTAATTTAAGAAAAATGCTTATTTGTTGATGATTTATTATAACGGCGTTCGTTTATCTGTTAACAGTCATTAGCGTCACATTCTTAGATGAAATAGTTTTATTTTATAAAAGTTCGATAGCCAGTTATTGACTCTCCGTCTAATTTAATCATTATAAATTTTAGGTGGTTAGTGTGCTAGGGGAAAGGTTGGATTGGTTTTCAGTTGGATAGTGTAATGTTATGATAACAAGTATAAATACATGAATAATTTTCTTTATGACTGATCTAAAAAATAAACTCTGTAGTAATTGTAGTAGTGAAATGTATGCAAGATATTGTGCACAGTGTGGCCAAAAAGATAAAGCATATCAGCCTCACCTTAATGAATGGTTGTATGCGGTATGGGATGACTTTGTCAACATAGACGCAAAACTATTGAATACGCTAAAAGTATTGTTCAAACCAGGTACCTACGCATGTGATTGGTTGGCAGGAAAACAACAGCGTTATGTGCACCCAGTTAGATTCTATATTTTCTTATCAATTATATCTTCAGTACTTAATTATTTTGGCGTAAATGATGACTCATTTATTACAGGTGTCGTTCACGGGCTTACTAATGACCACACAGAGCATGAAAAAAATTCTAATTATTATTCACAAATTCTTCAGTTGGTTACGTTACTGATGTTGCCGCTATCGATAATTTCCGCACAAATTTATGATAGAAACTCTTTGATGATTAAGAGTATCTTCTTTGTTGTTACAGTGTATTCAGTTTTAATGGTGTTGTTTATTTTACAGCTGAGTATTAATCAAGTTTTTTCGGGCAGTGATATTGGTCGATTTATTAGCTATCTATTTATATTTGTTAGTGCCCTATTTACTATTTTAAGCGCCCGTAAAGTTTATCAAATTGGTTATTTTAATGCGTTTTTAAAAACAATTTTATGGCTGTTTTTCAATATTATATTAATATTCTGCATAGCTTCAGTTGCGCAGGGATTTTTTGAGGCACATGAAGATGTTTCTATTGCTGAAAAACAAGATTGAGTAAATAGCACTAGTTGTATGGAAGTGACTGTAATTTAGTCACTATTTTGGGTGTTTATTTCAAACGAAAAAATTAGTCATCGCTTTCTTTGCTTAGTGAGCAAGCATGCAGTTTTAATTAATGTAAATCCTCTTTGATCGTCACTTTAGCTATAATTAGAGACAATGTAGTCAAAACTTGCTATTAAAAATATCGCTAATGTATTGAGATGCAGGTGATATACGTATCATTAAAAACAATCAAGATCACTCTCACTAATTAACACTTTAATTGTTCATATAAAACAATTTCTTGCATGTTTCTTTGACTGTCATAGCTTATAAATATCTAACCATTTAGTTGATGATTTCGACGTTCTTACAATACTTGATGCCCAATCAAAGCCAACGAACCCCCTTTAAATCTTTTCCTGTCATCTGTGGGTTAACGACTGTATTTATCTTTTTATGAAAAGTTTGATTTTTAATCAAAACTTCCTTTTAGAGTAATGACTTTAATAACTAATTGAGCTATGATAACGCTGTCATTTGTCAGTATGGTTATATAAAAGGGCTTGTTTGTGGTTAACTTTAAAAACATTGTAGTGGGTTCGATAATTGCTTTTTTTCTGTCGGCATCAAATGCTCAGGCAAGCTTGATTGACCTTGGCGTTAATTTAGCTAGCGCTGATCGTTTTACTTTTGCAATTGGAAATAATGGTAGCTTGCAACTAGGTAGCGACGCTGACGTTTATGGTCATGTGGCAGCACAAACAATGGTGCAGTTCGCTTCAGGTGCAAAAGTACATGGCGACGCCTGTTCAGGTTTTATTAGTCTTGCGCCTTTGGCTAGCATCTCGGGCTCTCAAGGGGTTGGTGGTGATTGCTCAGAGTTTTCCAATGCCGGTACGGCAAACTTTAACCAATTAACTAACGATATCACGCAAGCAAACTTAGCTGCACAAGCGTTAGCAGGTCTTAATATTGGTAGTATTGAAGACAATTCGTTACTTACGGCTGCAGTTAGTAGTGTTTATCATGTCGAAGATCTTATTTTATCGACAGGTGAATTTTTAACTATTGTAGGTAATGCTACAGACAGCATGGTGATCAATATTGCTGGTGACGCAAGTATTGGCTCTTTGGCAGGCATTCGATTAACTGGTGGTATTCATGCGTCTAATGTACTTTTTAATTTACTTGATACAGTGCCAGTCTCTAATTTTGAATTTGGTGGCGCTGACATAAGTGGTACATTTTTAGCAAATAATCGTTCATTTCAATTAGGTGATGGCGCGAAATTAGCAAACGTGCGCTTTTATAATAACAGTAGTATGCAGGCAAATGTGCAAGTAGTGCATAACCCACCGCATGTTGAAGTGCCAGAGCCGTCTACCGTATTATTAATGTTAGCTGCGGTATTTATTTTGTTGATACGTGCTAATTCAAAACATGGCTAATTTTTAGTTGCTGAATAACTAAGTAAAACTGGCAATAAACCAAGTAGCAAACATTAGTTTAGTACTTGGTTTTTTGTATGAAACTTCTGATTTCATTACATAAATCGCTACATTCATTGTATAGCTGATGAAGCACAGTAAAATGATTCTTGTCTTGTTGTATTATTAATTCGCCATGATAACCCATATTTTTCCATTGTGATAAATAGTCTTGAGATTGTCGAATAAACTCAGTTGATTCGCTTGCTCCTACGGATAGCAATAATGGCGGCATCACAGTGTTAAACTTATTATCTTCTAATAGTAGCTGTGGGCTTTGGCTCAATACTGTTTGCACTGTTAATTGTAAATCTGCTTGTAACCATGAATAACGTAGTGGTGTTAGATCAAAAATTCCACTAATAGCGGTGACTGTTTTGATTATATTACTAGGTAGGTCAAATTCATCCTGCCAATTAGTTAGGGTTAACATAGCTACTTGTTGTGCGCCAGCTGAGTGGCCACAGAGATGAAGCTGTTCTTTATCGCCACTAAATTTTTCAATGTTATGATAAAGCCACTTAATAAAACATCGATTTTGTTTAGTTATCTGCTCAATTGATACCTTGGGGCATAACGAATAATTTGGTAAAACTACAGTAAAGCCTAGCTTTAAAAAACCTTTCGCAATAAAACCAAATTCTTTACTAGATAAACTACGCCAATAGCCGCCATGAATAAATGTCATGACGGGGGCGTTTGGTCTATTGGCAGGATAAATATCTACAGTTTGATCTGAACATGCACCATAAGGTAAACCGGTAATCGGTTTGTACTCATCTCTACATTTAGTACTTAAAGCCAAGTCTTGATCTATATAAGGTTGAAGACTTTCAACTGACAATACAGCGTTATATGCTTGATCTATTGCAAGCTGATCAGAATAATTTCGATACAGTTTCATAAAATGTCTTCCTTGCCACCTTAAGTAATTTTTTCTGTATGTGGAATGTTATGAATTAAATAAAACTTACTTTAAGGCATTTTTCTTCCGGTCGAAAGAAAGTGCATCCAATCAGGTCTTTGGCAGTGTTGAGCATTATTTACGGCCCTGTTTACATCGTAAGCCACTTTGAGTTGATTGACCGACCAACCAAGGTCATTTTTTTCTAACATGGCATAGCTAGCTAACGGTGAGTAACTTTGCATTGAATGTATTAAAGGCTCATCATCTGTATAAGCTGGTAAACCGACACTACCGGGGTTAATGATCATTTGATTAGTGCTGGTATGCACTGTTCTAGCTATATGGGTATGGCCGCATAAAATTATTTCGGATTGTTCACCTGCGAGCAGTTGGACTATTTCTTTATCACTGCGTAATTGCGGGTAACCCAATTCTATGTTTTCTAGCAAATAAACAAGATCATTATCGGGTGTACCATGACACAAATAAACTTCTTCAGTGAGTTGTTTATCAAAAGGTAAGTTAGCAAGCCAATGAATAGCGTTTTGAGGTAAATCATCAACAATAAATGCCATGGTTGTATTCGTTGCTATTTCTTCTGCTGTGGTTTCTACAATTTGCCTATCTTGATTACCACTGATAGTAACTAAGTCGTGCTCCATCAATAATTCAAATGTATCTCGAGGGGCTATCGGTCCATAAAGAATATCGCCTAGGTTAACCATGTGATCAAAACCACGACGTTTAGCATCTTGAATTACTGCATCTAGCGCGTAGACATTACTATGGATATCGGACAAAACAGCAATTTTCATGACATGCCTTATTGAGTGATGTTGAATTAATTGATTAGATCGTATGTCTCGTCATTGACTTAAATGACTACGCTACACCCCTCGGGATCTAGATACTCTTAAGTGAACAAAATTAGAACTCGAAAAATCAACAGAGCCTAATATAAGTGCTATAAAACAAAAACCGAGCAATGGATTACCATTGCTCGGTTTTTAATTTAACAGGTTTATTCTATAGTTTGTAAACTATAGAACTTTAGCAATAGATTGTGCTAAATAATCAACATTGCTATTAGCGATGCCGGCAATACTCATACGGCTTGAACCGACCATATAGATGCTGTATTCATCTTGCAATTGTTGAACTTGCTCAGGGGTTATGCCTAAGAAAGAAAACATGCCTTTTTGACGAGGAATAAAGCTAAAGTCGCGAGTAACACCGTTTTCAACTAGCTTATCAACCAAAATTTGACGATTGCCGTTGATGCGATCACGCATTTCTTTTAATTCAGCATGCCATAAAGTACGTAACTCGTCTGAATGGAGAATCGTTTCAACTAACGCTGCTCCATGTGCTGGTGGCATAGAATAAATACAACGTACAACGGTGAGTAATACTGAATTTGCTACGTCTACTACTGCGGCTGATTGGCCAATAATAGTACAACCACCAATACGCTCGCGGTATAAGCCGAAGTTTTTAGAACATGAACTACAAACAACCATTTGTTCAACAGCATCTGCCATTAATCGTAAACCGTAAGCATCTTCGTCTAAGCCATCACCAAAACCTTGATAAGCCATATCAACTACAGGTAAAAAGCCAACGTCTTTAGCGACTTCAACTACTTGCTGCCATTGTTCTTGGCTTAAATCCATACCACTTGGGTTGTGACAACAGGCATGTAATAGCACTGCGTCATCACTACTGACTTGTTTCAATGCGGCTAACATACCGTCAAAATTTAACGTTTTGTTTTCATGATCATAGTAAGGGTAGGTTTTAACAGTTAAACCTGCCGCTTTAAATAAACCGGTATGATTCGCCCACGTTGGGTCACTAACCCAAATAGTTGCGCCAGCTTTACATGATTTAATAAACTCAGCTGCTACGCGTAATGAGCCTGTTCCGCCAGGAGTTGATACTGTACGAGCACGATTTTCGAGTAATACTTTATGGTGTTCACCAAAAATCAGTTTGCCCATTTCGTCATTAAACAATGGCGATCCCGTTGGACCAATGTAAACTTTAGTATCTTCGGTATCGTAACGATGTTTTTCTGCTTTCTTTACGCAATCTAAAATCGCGGTATGTCCTGCTTCGTTTTTA
>Ga0105356_10001461_pt1 | contig 23332 bp, 19 predicted proteins | sample GOMGulsemesocosm_3_FD_83502 | JGI IMG/M metagenome (GOLD analysis project Ga0105356, IMG submission 83502) | Methane-oxidizing microbial communities from mesocosms in the Gulf of Mexico - GOM9D Gulf of Mexico | ecosystem: Environmental > Aquatic > Marine > Cold seeps | place: Gulf of Mexico... | reverse complement strand
TGATATAAATCCGCTTTATTACCAATAATGACATCGCCAATCTCAAGTTGCTGGTTGAACGTTTCGTGTTCAGTATAACGCTGGTCAGTTAAGTTACGGGCATCAACCAAGGTAACGGTTTTCCCTACCTTTAGAATCGCTTGGTAATATTGATTAGACAGCATCTCTAGCACTTCGTGCGGGTGCCCTAAACCAGTTGGCTCAATCAATAAACGATGAGGCCTAGCCGCTTTGAGCAGTTGATTGAGTGCTATCTGCATAGGAACACCCGATGCACAGCACATACAACCACCAGATACTTCTTTGATAAAGATATTTTTATCTGTCAGCGAGCGCCCTGTAATGAGGCTGCCATCAACACCAATTTCACCAAATTCGTTAACCAGTATTGCCCAGCGCTCATTTTCGGGCTTTTGTTTGAGTAAGTGCATAATTACCGAGGTTTTTCCAACGCCAAGAAAACCGGTAATAACATTAGTAGGCACGGCTAATATTTTGTTGTCGCTCATGTAAAATTGTACACCTTGTCGTTAAACTTTGCCGTTTAATGATGCAACAGCGAGCCCGAATTAAGCTGAATCTGACTTAAATTAATAGCATATTAACAGGCATATTAAATACTAAGCGAGTATTTTAGCACGAACAACTATTTGACTGCTGACAGAGTTTATAATTTTTCAGGTGAGCGCTAGCAATAATAACGGCGCCAAAGGTTGTTAGTAACTTTTCACCGATCTCGCCTAAGTGGCCTTCTCCAAATACTACTGCAGCAACTAACGCTATCAATCCAAGGCCTGCAGTATAGGCAACGGATAGTTTTTTATGCTTTTTACACCCTAAGGTTATGGCGTAAATACTGGTGGGCAGTACACACATAACCATGCCCAGATGAAACATTTCTTGATTCAAAGGCAAAATAGCGAGTGCAGGTAATAATACCATTAACAATGGTAATGCTAAACAATGCAGTACGCACAGTGTTGAAAATACAATCGCAGTTTTATCAAGAGAGATAGTTGATAATTTCATTTATATGTCCATAAATTTGTGAATACTTCACTGTTGAGTGCTTGTTTATCCACAAGTGGTAACATTTTTGGTATTGGCTCGATGGTGATGGTTAATTCAGTTTTGTTGTCCACATGATCAGGATAGTCACTCGATTTAGCAACATTCGACGAAATTAATAACAATATTAAGGAAAGTACACTGAGCAAGGTTGATATGCGCACTAATTTCGATAAACGCAATAATATGTTCATATTCTATTAATCCACAAAGTCAAAGGTAAGTAACAAGCGCTTATTATTGCTCTTTACTGCTGGCGAACGATGGATCGCGCCGCCGTTTTCATTGTTATACCAGCCTTCACCTTTCAATAATGCTACATCGCCAATTGCCAATTGCTGTATGTCTTGTGTACTTTGTATGAGGCCGGATGTTTCGTCAGGTTCACCTTTACTGCCGGCACCTAATTTCGCACGATTAACTGTACTACCTGCTAGCCACTCCGTTGCCGTACCTGCAAAGGTAGTCACTAAACGACAGGGCACTTTATCTACATGAAACTTAGGGCACATTGCCTGATCTAGTGTGGTTAACCGAAGGCCTACCCCCTTTAACTCGAACAGGGTGCAGAACATATCAACGAGCATGGCAATATATTCACACAATGCTTGCTTATCACTTAACTCGGGAGCGGACTCTACTAAGTTTTTAACCGCGTTATTTGGTCTAGCGGTGATTAAAACACGTAAATTAGCCGACGTTGCCATGATGCTGTTAACGTTTTGCATTACCTCATCTGAGAGCTTATTTTGCCAAACCGCTATATTGACTTCTTCCTGATAAATCTCAGTTAACACTGAAGCATCTTGAGCGAATGAAGCAACGCGAGAATACTGTTCTAACGTTGCAACATTTTGAGAGGAAAGTGAATTATGCATGAAGGTTTACCTAGAAAAGTTAAAGATGTATTTTTGAGTGAATATTTGTCGTATCCAGTAAAGTATCATACTAGAAAAGATCAATAATACTCTTGAGGTAGCTCCTAGGTAAGTCGATATATGCTAACCATTTGTAAAATGGAGTGATTGTAAGGTCAATACCTTCAGTAAACCGGTGTATTACTATAGAAAAGCAGAGGATTAAGGTAAACGTTTGCATTTTCGCAAGTGCAGTATTGATGTCGTGATTGATATTCTTGCCAGCTATCAGATGAATTGCTTGCTAACTTTTAAGGCCAGAACGCTTTATTGATGCTGGTGGTTTGCTTTTGGCAATAATCCCTACACGTTAACTACTCATTGTTAATAGTTGTCTTAATCGTTATCGCTTAATTCTTATTATGAATTTAATTCATGGAAGAAGATGATTAATCATCATTTCAATTTAGCGTAGCCACCCTGCAACATAATTTGAACTTAAACAGTGCGAAAATAATACAACAAGCACTGCAATATTATGAAATGGGGAAAGTATCTATGTTTAAAAGATCATTATTGAGTGTTGCTACACAAGCGGTTATCTACTCATCACTAAGTATGCCTATCACTGCGCTGGCACAGCAAGCCGTGGAAGAAAATGAACAGGGACTAGAGCGTATTACGGTAACATCACAAAAACGCTTGCAGTCAATTCAAGATGTACCTAGCGCTATTTTAGCGATTTCCGGCGCAAGCTTAGAAAAAAACAGTATCAATAATTTACTGGCGATGTCGGAAAGTATTCCTAATGTCCATATTACAGAGTCATCAAGTAGTAAGCGTATTTTTGTTCGCGGTATTGGTTCAGGCACGAATGCGGGTTTTGAGCAATCGGTCGCAATGTATAAAGACGGCATCTATTTAGGCCGTGGCCACCAAGCCAAATTCCCCTTTCTCGATATGCAGAGCGTTGAATTAATTAAAGGCCCGCAGGCGGTGATGTTTGGTAAAAATGCGACGGCAGGTGCTTTTAGTATGCTGACCAATTCACCAACCGATGACAATGAAGGCTCTGTCTTTATCGAGTACGGCTCAGATAACGAACAACGACTTAATGGTGTGGTTAACGTTGCCCTGAGTGACGATTTTTCCATCCGAATTGCCGCTTTTACCGAATCAAGAGATGGCTATATTAACAACGTTGCCCGCGATGAAGACGAAGCATCGTCAGAGGCAAGTGGCGTGAGATTGTCAGCCGATTGGCAACTTACCGAAAATACCAACGCCTTATTGAAGTGGGAGCATGCCAGCTTTGATACTAAGGGTTCTCGTTATCAATATATTGTTGATGAAACCAGCCGTGATGAGCAAATTGCTGCCGACCCGACTAATTTAGCCAATGTCGGTTATCGCTCATTCTTACTGTCTGATACTTCTGGATTAGATTACACCAGCGCGGTTTCAGGGGATCTACATCCAGAAGGGTTAGATGAAGGTAATTCAACGACTTCTGATAATGCGGTACTGCAGTTAACACATAGTAGTGACCTATTTGAATTTACGTCAATTACAACTTTCAGTGAATATGATTGGAATTCCATTTTTGATGCTGATTACTCTGAAGTGTCGCTCATTAAACAAACCTACACTGAAAACTATGAGCAATTTACCCAAGAATTTCGTATCGCTTCGCCAATGGGCACTGAATTCGAATACGTTGCTGGCGTGTTTTATATGAACAGTGAGTTGGATCACCCTAATGATATTTTATTGGCCGCTGCAACGTTAATTACCACCTTACCTGCGGGCACCTCAGTCGGTACTAGAGCGCAGTTTGACCAAGAGCAGGAGAGTTATTCAGCTTTTGCTGCGTTCACGTGGAATGTAAATAATGACTGGCGCGCGAATATTGGCTTACGTTATCAACATGAAGAGAAAAGTGTCACTAGCGTGCAAGACTCATATGGCCTTTATGCAGCAGAAACTCCAGAGCCAGTACAGCAATTTGTCAACACCTTAGTACCGGGTATTGCTACTGCGCTTTCTGGCGCTGGGGCACATGATATTGCGCAAAAACGCGAGGAGTCACATTTATCGCCAAGTTTGAGCATTCAATATTTAGGCTTTGACGATACCATGCTGTTTGCTAGCACCAGTATCGGTTATAAAGCGGGTGGCTTTGATGGTTCAGGGTTAAATTCATCGAATGGTAATCAAGCAGATCCCGATTCAGGTTTTGAATTTGATGATGAAAAGGCGACTAATATTGAATTCGGTATTAAAGCCGAGCCCATTAAAAATATTCTTGAAGTAAACGCCACTATTTTCCATACCAAATATGAAGATTTGCAAGTCTCTGAATTCAATGGCAACGCCTTTGTGGTAAAAAATGCCGCTGAAACTAAAGTGCAAGGAATCGAAATTGATAGCCGTTGGGCGCTTGCCGAAAATTGGCATTTAACTGCGAACCTCGCGTTGCTTGATTTTGAGTATGTTAGTTACACCGGGGCATCACCAACAGTACGTCAAGCTGAATTCTTAGGACAAGCGACTCAAGATTTAAGCGGTAAGCCTGGTGCCTTTGCGCCTGACTATTCCGGTAATATTTCGCTAGATTACCACACCGACGTGTTCTCTGGTTATCCGTTCTCCGCAAACCTTTCGGTGCAATTTAGTGATGATTATTTTCTTGAGCAGGATTTAGATCCTATTGCGGTGCAAGCAAGCTACGCCAAAGTTAATTTTAGAGTTGAGTTGGCAGACAAAGATGATGCGTGGACACTGGCATTGTTAGTAAATAACGTCACGGATGAACAAACCTTTAGCCAAGCGAATGATGTACCGGTATTAAGTTTTGCCCACCGTTTTTTATCAGAACGCCCTCGTAGTGTTCACATTCAAGCCAGTTACAACTTTTAATGAGGTTGCATTTTACTGAGCTCAACTAGTTAATTGATCTAGTCAATGGGCACATTCGGTTTATAACCGCATGTGCCTTTTTTTTGGGAGCAACTACAATACTTGCTCAGCGATATTTAGTAATTTATTACGCATCCAGCCGTTAACTGGATCATTCTCGGCTTGTTTATGCCAATACATATGTACCGGTAATACGGGTACCTCAAAGGGTAGTGGCACCACGCATACCGGCATTTTATCTTTTAATAAATTGGCGTATGCATTTGGCATGGTTAGTAACATATCACAGCGGCTGATCACGCTGATGGCAGCAAAATAATGTTCACACTGTAGTGCGATATTACGGGCAACGCCGTGACTAGCAAGTGCCATATCAATTAAATCGACCCGTGAATCTTTTAAAGCCACCACCGCATGCACAGCGTCAATGTAGCGCGCTAAGGTTATATCTTCGAGAATAGGATGGCCTTCACGGCAAATCAGCGAAAAATGCTCATTACACACTAAGGTATTATTAATATCGTTACCGGTGGGGCTCAGCACATCAATGACAATATCTAGCTCTTGTTGTTCAAGGGATTTCTCCATTTTTACACGAGAAATTTGCTGGCTGTGAATGGTGATATTAGGGGTGTTGGCCAGTAAATCAGTGACTAAGGTCGGGAAAAAAATAGATTCGAGAATATCACGAAAGCCTAAGTGAATAACGCGCTTATGCGCGGTAATATCAAAGGTTTGATTTTCTGCGAGTGTCGACTCCAACATGGTTAATGAAGCAAGCACTTGTGGCATTATTTTTTGGCATAAAGCCGAAGGCACCATTTTACGGCCATGGCGAATAAATAACTCATCATCAAACTTAGTACGCAATCGCGCCAGCGCGTGGCTAACCGCAGGCTGGGTTAAATGTAGCTTGTTGGCGGCAGCGGTAATTGCGCCTTCTTGATAGACGGTTTTCAGCACTAAAAATAAATTAAAATCAATTTTACCATGCATCATATTAATACATATCCATAAATTAACATCACTTTTATTTATTCTAAGACTAATTACACTAAAGTCAATTAGTCTATTGGAAGTGAACACATGAGCAACGATTTCATTGAGCAAGCAAAACGTATGACCATAGGTAGTGATAGATTTACCTTACCTATGCCACCATCTTTTAACACGTTGGCGCAGCAGCAGGCTTACGAAAAGCAACGATTAGCCGCGGGATTTCGTGTTTTTGCGTTACATGGTTTTGATGAAGGTTTAGCGGGCCATATCACCCAAAGAGACTGTATTGATACGGAAACGTTTTGGGTAAACCCTGTTGGTGCGCACTTCTCTCAAATTAAGGCGTCTGATTTAGTACGTGTTGATCATAGTGGTAATATTGTTGAAGGAAATTCGCCAATTAACACCGCTGCCTTCGCTATTCATTCTCGTATTCATATGGCCCGCCCTGATGTGAATGCGGTTGCGCATGCGCATACCAAATACGGCCGCGCGTTTTCTGCTCTGGGTGAATTATTAAAACCCATTTCTCAAGATGCCTGTGTTTTTTATCAAAATCACAGCGTGTTTGATGTTTTTACCGGTGTTGTCGCTGAGTTAGACGAAGGCGATATGATCGCCGAGTCGCTGGGTAACAAAGCCGCAGTTATATTACAAAACCATGGCCTGTTAACGGTAGGGAAGTCGCTTGATGCAGCCGTGGCAAACTTTGTCACTATGGATAGCTGTTGCCAAAGCCAACTCTTGGCACAAGCTGCCGGAGAATTAACGTTAATTGGCCACGACATTGCCATTAAAACTCGTGCTGCCAATGGTTCAGACTTAGTGACATGGGGTAATTTCCAACCCTTGTATCAAGTTGTTTCCAGCCAAGATTCGAGCTTTTTAGACGAATAATATTTGAAATGTTAGGGTTTCCATTACCTTAGTGACGCTAACGCAGCCGTTAGCAGAGATCATAAAATAATTGTAAATAGAGGTAATCATGGTTCAGAAAGTAGATTTAACAACAGTACAAACAAGCGCGGATATGGCTAAATCCGACCTAGTGAGTATTTCACCGTCACGATTACCCCATTCTATTTATGATGCTATTAGTACGTCTGCTCAGCGAAGCCCGAATAAAACCGCGATACGTTATATTCTTGATGGCGACTGTATTGGCCCTAAAAAAATCCCTTTTGCTAAAAAGGCAATTCATCAGCTAGTTAAAATAATCAAAGGCAAAGGCTTTGCAGCGCCATACCGTGAAATTAGTTATCGCGATGTGGCTAACGCCGTTACCCAAGTGAGTAATGCTTTAGCGGGTTTAGGTATTGGCAGAGACGACGTTACCTCGATCATTTTACCCAACTTCCCTGAAATGTATTTCTCGCTGTGGGGCGCTGAAACGGCGGGTATCGCGAACCCTATTAACCCTTTGCTTGAAGCGAATATCATTAAAGAAATAATCACTACTGCGGGTAGTAAGGTATTGATTGCCTTAGGGCCAGTGCCGGGTAGTGATATCTGGCAAAAAACCTTAGCCATTAAAGATAAAATTCCGTCATTAACGGCGGTGATCAGCTTATTTGGCGACGATATCCCAGCGTCGACCACCAATACGGTACCGGTTTATAGTTTTGAAAAGCTTATCGCTAAGCAAGACCCAATACGACTATTGTCGAGCAAGCCAAGCCAGCAAGATATTTGCTCATACTTTCACACCGGTGGTACTACCGGCTTACCAAAATTAGCTAAACATTTACATTTGAACGAAATCACCAATGCCGCGCAAATGAACTTGGTGTCACCGATGGAATCAAGTGACAGCTTATTGATTGGTTTACCTATTTTTCATGTTAATGCCGCAATTACCGGTCTTGCGTCGGTGATGCTAGGTTCAACAATTTTACTGACGGGACCTTCAGGTTATCGGGGTAAAAATATTATTGCTAATTTATTAACGATTTTGGATAATTTTGATGTGGCGTTTATGACCGCAGTACCCACGGTGTATGCCGGTTTACTACAGCACTTAGCTAGTAAAAACATCACGCCAATACGGCCACGTAATATGAAATTGGCTATTTGTGGTGCGGCACCGTTATCGCCTGAGCTACAAGCCAAGTTTATCAAGCAAACCAAGATTAATTTAGTGGAAGGGTATGGCTCAACCGAAGGGACTGCAGTAAGTACCATCATGCCGGTAAATTCAGTCGCAACACAAACTGCGGTTGGCTTAACGATTCCAGGAATGAAAGTATGCATTGCTGACATTGATGTCGAAGGAAAGTTTATTCGCCTATGTGATGTGGACGAAGCGGGTGAAATTCTCATTATGGGTAATAATGTTTTCCCCGGTTATGTGGACGAACTACATAATAAATCGGTATGGGTTACTACCGATGCGGGTGACGAAATGGTGCGTACCGGTGATTTAGGCAAAATCGATATCAATGGTTATTTATCGTTATGCGGCCGACAAAAAGAGATTATTATTCGTGGCGGTCATAATATTGATCCTAAAATGATTGAAGATGTCGCCTCGGCGCACGCTGATGTATTACTGGCTGCGGCGGTTCCTCGACCAGACAGTTACTCAGGTGAGTTACCTGTGCTCTATGTGACGTTAATCGACAATAGCACCGTGACGATTACTGAGCTTGAACACTTTATGCAAGCACACATACCTGAGCGGGCGGCAATGCCAAAAACCATCAATATTATTGATGAAATGCCGCTCACCGCGGTCGGAAAATTATTTAAGCCAGCCTTAGTGTGTACGGAAATAGCACAAATTATTAAGCTTGCATTAACGGAATCCTTACCGGCTAAAAGTTATCAAATTTCGGTTCAGCCCGATAAAAAATTAGGGATTAACGCCACTATTGAAATAGCGCCGACCAGTGATGCTAAGGCCATTAAAGAGGTTATTACAACCCAGTTAGCTGATTATGCATTCAACTATCAGGTTGTTGGTGCTGATCAATCATTAGTGGAGTCGGTATAACATGGAAGCAACTCTCTTTACGCAAGTACTACTGCCACTGGCCATTGCTTTTATCATGTTTGGCATGGGCTTAAGTTTAACGATACAAGATTTTACTCGTTTGGGTAAAGCGCCGATTGCAATAGGTGCTGGGTTAATCGGTCAGTTGCTATTGATGCCATTAGCCGCCTTCGCCATTTGTCAGGTATTTTCGTTAGATACCTCGCTAGCCATTGGTATTATGATACTTGCAGCTTGTCCAGGTGGCACTATGAGTAATGTCATGAGCCAATTAGCGAAAGCGAATTTAGCGCTCTCGGTAAGCTTAACCGCGATTTCTACCTGTATTTGCGTGTTCTCAACGCCCTTTATTATTCAGTTTGCAGTGGAGTACTTTGCTGGCGAACAAGCGGCAACCTTTTCACTGCTAGAAACCGCCATCGGCTTGTTTATTGTTACCTTAGTGCCAGTGATGATTGGTGTTCTTTGTCGCCATCGCTTTAGCGCGTGGGCGATAAAATCAGAGTTGTTTTTTAGGCGCTTCTCGCTCGGTTTTATGGTGATGATGATTATCGCGATTGTTATTCAAGAGCGCAGCGCTTTGGCAAGCTCATTTGAACAGGTGTTCTTTGCCTGCTTAGCGCTGAATCTAGTCTCGATGTTGATGGGCATTATAATGGCTAAAGTCTTTAAGTTATCTTTAATTGACACCACGACCTTGGCGATTGAAGTGGGTATTCAAAATGCCACTTTAGCAATATTAATTGCAATAAGTTTTCTTAACTCGCCAGCGTTAGCAGTCTCAGCAGGTGTTTATGGTTTAGCCATGTATATTGGTCCGCTACTGTTGATTCTATGGTCAAAATTTTTTGCCAAACACACCCCGACAAAGTCATTAACAACTTAGCAAAATAACGGGGCTATCGCTTAGCCCCAACCATAATCTGTTTAAACATCTAAAAAAGCGAGTGTATTGAACACTCTCAGTTATAGCCACCCTTAGAGAAGTAATCATGAATTTTGAACTGAATGAAAAAAGCCAACATTATCTTACCCAAATTAAAGCCTTTATGGATGAACATGTTTACCCCGTTGAACAACAAATCCTTGATGAAAATAAACGCTTAAATGAATCCCCCGATTGGCGTACTTGGCAAGTTCCTTCACAAATTGAACCGTTAAAAGCTAAAGCTAAGCAAGCGGGACTGTGGAATTTATTTTTACCTGATGCCGACTTAGCGCAAGGGTTAAGTTGTTTAGAATATGCGCCGTTAGCAGAACAAACCGGTCGAAGCTTAATTGCGCCAGAAATATTCAATTGTAATGCCCCTGATACGGGCAATATGGAAGTGCTCTATCATTTTGGTAACGACGCGCAAAAAGCACAATGGTTAACGCCGTTATTGCAAGGCAAAATTCGTTCGGTATTTGCTATGACTGAGCCTGATGTAGCCTCTTCAGATGCCACCAACATGGAAGCTACCATTACGGTAGATGGTGAAGATTTAGTACTTAATGGTAAAAAATGGTGGAGCACAGGGTTAGGGCATCCTAATGCGCAAGTTGCCATTTTTATGGGCTTATCAAACCCTGAAAATGATAAACATAATCAGCATTCTATGGTGATTGTGCCATTAGATACACCCGGCGTTAGCATTACCCGTATGCTAAATGCTTGCGGTGAATATGATGCTCCCTATGGGCATGGGGAAGTCGATTTTAGCAATGTTAGGGTGCCTAAAGAAAACTTAATTATGGGCTTGGGTAAAGGCTTTGCTATTGCGCAGGGACGTCTTGGACCCGGGCGTATTCATCACTGTATGCGTGCCATTGGTGCCGCAGAACGTTCATTAGAAATTATGATCAAACGTGGTCTTACTCGTACTGCTTTTGGTAAGCCATTGATCAAGCTAGGTGGTAATTTAGAGCGGGTTGCTCAAGCGAGAATGGCAATCGATCAAGCACGTTTATTAACGATGCATGCCGCTTGGAAAATAGATAACTTAGGGGTGAAACACGCGATGACTGAAATATCGAGCATTAAAGTTGTGGTGCCTAATATGCTCCAGAAGGTTACTGATATGGCTATTCAAGTACTAGGCGGCGCGGGAGTTAGTGCTGATTTCCCGGTAGCGTCGTTTAATGCCATGGGACGAATCCTGCGACTTGCCGATGGCCCTGATGAAGTTCATATGGCGATGGTTTCGCGTTTAGAGCTGAGTAAATACAAATAAGGTAGTACTTTGATGGTAACAACTCGATTATTAATTACCGGTGGTGCTACTGGGCTAGGTAAGGCGATGGCATTGATCTGGGCTGCTAAGCAGGCAAGCCAAGTGCAAATTTGTATCGCCGATATTAATCAAGCACGCGGCGAAGCTACAGTGCAGGAGCTGATTTCCTTAGGTGCGCAAGCTATGTATGTACATTGCGATATTACCCAGCAGGGTGATGTCGATCATTTACGCCGCGAAATACTCGCGCAATGGCAAGGGATAGATATCGTTATTAATAACGCGGGTGTTGCCTCAGGCGGTTCTTTAACGGGGGAAAGTATCGAGCAATGGCAATGGGTACTGAATATTAATTTAGTGGCGATGGTACGAGTGAGTCAGGCGTTTTTTGCTGATTTTAAAGCGCAAGGGCAGGGCTATTTTATTAATGTTGCCTCGCAAGCGGGGTTAACGCCGATCCCTTTTATGAATAGTTATAATGCGGTCAAGTCTGCTGTGATTGGCTTATCTGAAACGATGAAACTCGAAATGGCTTTTCATAATATTAATGTTAGCGTGGTATGCCCGAGCTTTTTCAAAACCAATTTAGATGAATCAATGCGGGCGAGTGAGCCTGCGATGAAAAAGATGATGGATCGCGCCTTTGCGAAAGCGGATATTAGCGCCGAACAGGTAGCAATGAGTATTTATCAACAAGCACAAAAAGGAACTTTTTTAATATTAACGCACCCTGAAGGTAAAAAAGCATTCTTGATGAAAAAGCTAATGCCCTCCAGCATGTACATTAAAAGTATGCTCAAAAGAACCCTATCAATGCAACGGTTACTAGATAATAAGTCGAGTTAAATAATGAATAACAGCATTTTAGATCAAGCGAAACAGGTACGAAGCGGTGAAGAGCTTGACCTGCCGTTGGTCAACACTTGGTTACAGACACATATTGCTGGCATCAGCAGCTTACCTGAGGTCACTCAATACTCGGGTGGTGCCTCAAACTGGACTTATTGTTTAGATTACCCCGCACAATCTTATATTTTGCGCCGAGCGCCAGCGGGAACCAAAGCCAAAGGTGCACATGATATGGAGCGTGAATATCGCCTGCAAGCGGCATTACGCCCAGTATATAACTATGTGCCGGAAATGCTGGCGTTTTGTGATGATAACACGGTGCTCAACACTGATTTTTACGTGATGGAAAAACTGACCGGCATTATCCCGCGCAACAACTTGCCTAAAGATTTAGTGGTGAGCGCAGCAAAAACCAAAGCATTGTGTGAGAATCTACTCGATTGCTTAGTTGAATTACATCAGGTGGATTATCAACAAGCCGGCCTTAGTCATCTAGGTAAGGGTGCAGGTTATACTAAGCGTCAAATTGAGGGCTGGAGTGCGCGTTATCGCCAATCTAAAACGTGGAATGTACCTTCAGGTAAGTTTGTGATGCAATGGCTCGCGGACAATATGCCAGCACAAGAGCGAATTTGTATTACGCATAATGATTTTAGGTTCGACAATGTGGTTCTTGATGCCAATGACTACACCAAAATACTGGGGGTGTTAGATTGGGAGCTAGCTACCTTAGGGGATCCCTTGATGGATTTAGGGAATATGTTGGCGTATTGGGTTGAACCTGGAGATGATTTTTTTGCACAAGCAACTCGAAAGCAACCGACTCACCTAGAAGGCATGCTAACACGCAAAGAAGTGATTGCTTATTATTGTCAGAAAATGCAGATCAGTATCGACAGCTTCACCTTTTACGAAGTCTATGGACTATTTAGGTTAGCGGGCATTGTGCAGCAAATCTATTATCGTTATCACCATAAGCAAACAGATAACCCAGCTTTTAAACATTTCTGGCTATTTGTGCATTATTTAATGCACCGTTGTAAAAAAGCGATCCGCCAACAAGCGAAATAAGCCCGGAGAATAGTTAGCAAGCTGTAAACCCTAAAATAATCTACTAAGAAGAATACGCAATGATCACAAGACAAAATATATTAATCACGGGGGCAAGTTCAGGCCTAGGTAGGGGCATGGCGATTCAGTTTGCTAAACAAGGACGAAATTTAGCACTCTGTGCTCGGCGTTTAGAAAACTTAACGCAATTAAAAGCCGAGTTAGCTGTAATAAACCCAGCTATCAAGGTGTTGATTACATCGCTCGATGTAAATAACCATGCGCAGGTTTTTGAGGTGTTTAAGCAATTTTCACACGAATTAGGAAGTATAGATCGCGTTATTATTAATGCTGGTATGGGTAAAGGCGCGAGTATTGGTACCGGGTATTTTCAAGCGAATAAGCAAACCGCGGAAACTAATTTTATTGCTGCAATTGCTCAAGCCGAAGCCGCAATGGAAATATTTCGCGCGCAAAATAGCGGACATCTGGTAACAATATCATCGATTAGTGCAGTACGTGGTTTTAGGAAAGCAATGACCGTTTATGCTGCGACCAAAGCGGCGATCACCTCACTGAGTGAAGGTATTCGGGTCGATGTTTTGGGTACACCTATTAAGGTTAGCTGTATCCATCCTGGTTTTATTCGTAGTGAACTCAATGAAAGCGTGGCAAAGGTTCCTTTTATTGTTGATACCGAAACCGGCTGTAAAGCGATGGTTAAAGCGATCAATCAAGAAAAGGCCAATAGCTTTGTCCCCAATTGGCCGTGGTCATGTTTACATTGGTTATTGCGCATTGTGCCACTGTCGATCTTGCGAAAAATGAGTTAGCTCGCTGCTTGCTGTGTGTCGCTAAGCCACTCTTTCAGCTTGGAGAGTAATAGCTCCGGTTCAATCGGTTTAGCAATATAGTCATTCATACCGGCATCGAGACATTTTTGTCGGTCATCAGCCATGGCATTGGCAGTCATGGCAATGATGGGAACCGAACTATTTAAGGCATCGGCGTTACCGGCACGTATTTGTTGAGTGGCTTGATAGCCATCGAGCTCAGGCATTTGGCAATCCATTAATATTATTTGGTATAGCTCGCCTGACGTTGTTGCTGATAATTTTGCTATGCATTCAACACCATCGTTGGCGATCTCGATATTATGGAAGCCATGTTCGTTGAGAATGCCTTGCGCAACCAATTGATTAATACGATTGTCATCGACTAATAATATTCGAGCATCTTTAATATCATCGAGGGTTTGGCTATCTGCGGATTGATGCTCTATGGGTATTAAGCTTTTCAAATAATGGCTGGTGACAAGTGGCTCAGCGGCGGCAAGCGTAGCACCGCCATCAGCAACTACGGCTAAGGCACCGAATAGATCGGTAGTGGTGGCAGGCTTGGGAAAATAGCCATTAAAGCCTAAATCAGCAAAGTGCCTAGCATCGCCTAAGTGACTCATACTGGTCATCATAATTAACTTTATAGCCGCGAGATTTTGATTTGCTTTGAGTTGTTTACCTAGGCTGGCCCCATCCATGCCAGGCATTTGCATTTCAATAAAGGCAATATCAAAAGGTGCTTGTTGTTGACTGGTGTATTCATTTTCACATAAGAGTAATGCTTCTTCGCCGCTATGTACCGCGTTAACTGATGCCCCCCAATGCACTAATTGTTTTGCCAGCACAGCATTACTCGTGCTGTTATTATCAACGATCAACAGTGATAAATGACTAATGTCTACCTCAGGTAATACTTGTTGTGATTGGTTGCTGGTGTACACAGTAACATTAAAATGAAAGCAACTACCTTCCCCTAGCGTACTGGTAACCTTGATATCACCGCCCATCAACTTACAGAGTTTTTTGACGATAGTTAGCCCGAGACCTGTACCGCCATATTTTCGGGTGGTTGATGAGTCTACTTGGCTAAAAGAATCAAATAAGCTTGAGAGCTTCTCTTCAGGAATGCCAATACCAGTGTCTGATATTTTGCAATTAAACTGCCATTCATGCTCATTTTTTCGTTGTAAATCCGCTTGTATAACAACTTCACCTTGTTCGGTAAATTTAGTGGCATTACTGACAATGTTGCTGATTATTTGCCGTAATCGACTAGGATCCCCTTTGACCATAGACTGTTCAACTTTGGTAACATCAAGGATCAATTCTAGATTTTTAACTTGTAGCTGCAGCCCCATCGCTTCAGATATTTCACCCAGCATATGACGAAGATTGAAATCGATATTTTCCAACTCTACTTTACCGGCATCTATCTTAGAGAAATCTAAAATATCATTAATTAAATTTAATAATGATTTAGCACTGCCCATGGCAATGTTGAGCCGATGTTGCTGTTCATCATTGAGATCGCTATCCACTAACAGCCCAAGCATACCTAACACGCCATTCATCGGCGTGCGTATTTCATGGCTCATACTGGCTAAAAATTCACTTTTAGCCACTGCCGCCTGTTCTGCTTGAAGAGTTGCCTTCATTAGCATCGCTTCATTGTTTTTACGGATGGTAATATCTTGATGAGTCCCGATCATCCGGCTGGGTTTTCCTGCTTCATCCCACTCAACTACTTTGCCAGAATCATATACCCACACCCAATGTCCTTGCTTATGTTTCATTCTAGATTCACAGCTATAGCGGGATGTCTCTCCGTGTAAGTGTTTACTCAAATTCTCCCGTAAACGAATTAAATCACCGGGAAAATAATATTCACCTAAATTCTCAGGCGTAATATCAGGTAATTCCGCTAAGGTGTAGCCGGCAATTTCTGCCCAGCGCTCATTAACCACTATGTCATTGGTTACTATTTTCCAATCCCAAATACCTGAGGCGGTACTGTCGATAACTAACGCTAACTGACGGCTATTTTCCCTTAAGTCCTGTAAGGCTACTTGTCTTAACTCTGACTCTTGATGTAATTTATCAATGGAGGTCATATTTTTGTTTAGGGTGCTAACCATGCTATTAAATTTTCGCCCTAAATCACCCACTTCATCACTACCAAGATCCATTAATTGTTGTTCAAATTTTCCTTCTGCAATCGTATTGGTAAAGCGATGAAGTTTGTTTAATCTTGCTAGTAATGCTTTACCCAATAAAAGGTAGAGCAATAAAATCATCAGTAAAATACAGATAACGGTTACCCCTAAAATTTGCATACTCAGGGTCTGGATTACGCTCATTTCTATCTGGCGATTATAGATCAGTACGGTAGTAAACTGACTTGCGCCCGCGGTGAATAGCTTATTAGCCGAGAGTTCTTCATTATTACTTTGGAAGATGAACTTTTCAGCATGACTGTTAACCTTGGGATCTTTATCACGATAATGCGCAATAACCACCTCATGGTTGGTATTATTTATCAAGGCGGCAACAATAGAGGTTTTAGTAAGCGCTAATTCGCGTATGGCTTGTTCAAGCTGTTGGTTTACCGTTAACCGCCAATCAATACTAATGATTAATTCACCAATTATTTGTCCGCGTTTAATAATATTTACCGTGTACCACTGAGTGATAGCATTATTACTATCGTTAGCCATGTCGATAATTTCTCGGTAGTGGTCTGGCCCTATGGCACTGATACTAACCTTATTATTTTTTGGAAGAATGTATAGCGGGTGTTGCTTAACATTTTTAAGCAGTAACTCTTCACCGTTAACTTTTAGCTTGCTGCCATCACGGGTGCTACTGGAAAATACCGTACCGTCTAATTCCGCCACCAAGATATAATTAATAAAAGGGTATACTTCAATTAAATCATTTAATTCTTGGCTGATCCCTCTATTCTCAAATAAGCTGAGTGCTTTTTTTACTTGTCGATTGCGGGCAATAATTTGGCTGATCTCGGTGAATTTTTTTTGATCTTGCTTCAGTTGAGAAACAATAAAAGCAACATCACTATTCATGCCTTGTTCAATGGTTTCTATCCGGTCAGCTTTAATCGATAAATAGACAAAATAACCCAAGTTACCAACCACAATCAGGGCAACTAATACACAAAGACTGATAACTTTAGGGATTAACTTCATTAATATCGGGTACTCATTGGGTCCATTGAATAGTAAAATCTACTTGCGCAGGTACAGTGATTCCTAACTGTTGCATGCTGTTTTTATTAAATAGATAGGTGGGCGGTTGCTGTAATTTCGACTGTATAGCTTCGGGCAATACCTTATTTAATAAAATATTGGCTGCCATGTTACCTGCCATGTTGCCTAGCTGATAGAAATCAGCGACAACGCCAAAGGTTGAACCTTGCTCAATGCCTTTTTTGTTAGAGCTTAGGATCGGAATTTTGTGTGCGAGCGATAGCTTGATCAATGCTTGTTCGCCACCACTTTGCATTAAGGTGTCGGTAGTAGTGATAAAGGCATCGGCCTGTTTTACTAAGGTTAAGGCTTTACTGGTTAAATCGGCAATATTTTCTGCTTCAACATCAATCACCTTAATTTTTTTCTTCTTAAAAAAACGATATAAATTTGCCGTTTGAATTTTTGAATTAGGCTCGCCTTTACGGTGAAAAATCGCCACCGTTTTAGTGTGAGGCTGTATCGCTAATAGCAATTTAATTGAATGGAATAAAGGTACATAGTTACTGGTGCCCACGAGGTTATTACCGGAATATTCAAACGATTCAATTAATCCCGAATCAGCGGGATAGGTGACGATTGAAAACACCACGGGAGTGGTTGTCGGCATGATGTTTTTTACTATGGTGGTGCCTGGGGTGGTCAACGAAAAAACTAAATCAACCTTTTTAGCGCTAAACTGTTGCGCTACTTGAACTTGTAGCGCTTTATTTGCCCCAACTGCACCTTGAAGGTAGGTCAGATTTTTACCGGCATTAAGCCCTTTACTGGCGAGGGCATCTTTAAAGCCTTGAACGCATTCGGGGTAGCCTGACCAAACCGCGAGCCCTATTTTATAGTCAGTAGCAACATAGTCACTAGCTGCACCCTTCAAGGTAAAGAGCATTAACAGTGAAAATATTACTAATCTTAAGCGATGGATATTTTTCATGTAACTACCTACCATTTAATCATATATTCAAGCCCTAGGGCGGTATTATTGACATCTGATCGGCGATATTGGTTTATTCTATGCTCAACAATGATGAACAAATTTTCTATGATCCGATAACCCAATTGTACTTCACCGACCACTGGACTACTGGGCATGGTATCCGCTAAGTTTTGATTAAAGGTATGATCGATAAAACCAGCAATGTATAAACGTTTACTTAATGTCGGTAGGGTCATGCGAAAGACATGCTCCATTTGCCAAACGTTCTCTGGCACACTATCAAATTGCTTTACATGGAAGTTAATTGACCAACTCAAATTTATCGCATCAAATATCTCTTTGAAAAAGACGGTATCGTCAATACGCCATCTGAATCCTAAACGATGACGATCGTTGTCATTACCGGTACGAAAGTTCATTTGTAAGGTTAAATCTAACGGCAGCTGCTCGGAAATTTTCCAGCGAAGGTTATGTTCGCTGTAAAAGGTGTTGAGATCACCTAAGGCGCCTTCACCGGCAGAATTACCAAAATTAGTTAATGAAAAGTAGGAAAGTTGCTGATTAAACTTAGCAAGCATATTGATAGTCACGGTATTGTCAGTATCGACATCCGATAAATAGGGATAGAGGTTTATATCAATAAAGCCGCCACTAGTATTTTTAACGGTCGCGTTAACCTGAAAAGTGCTGATTATAATTAGTAAAAAAAGAGCTGTTATTTTGAGCATTTCGCCAACTTATCATTTGCCTCTGGTGTAAATAAATATAGTTGAAATCATAAAACTAGCTATTTTTATTGATAAATTAAAGCCAGATGTTGGTGTGCTTTTAGATTACTCTCAATACATCTGGCTTTCAGTTGGCATAATGGTTGGTATGTTATCGAAAAATTAGGGTATCAGCTTAAGGGTAATACGGTCACAATAATGCGTTTGTAGCGCGACAGCGTCGGGCTACCTTTGTCAGTGACTTTTAAGATAATATGCACGGTTTTAGGGCTATCCACTTGGGGAGCGGTCACATAAATAGCGTGGGCATTATTAGCCGCGCCAACCGCTACTGTTTTTTTATAGCTGCCAGCTTCAGGGTAATCAAACCATAAAAAACTCAGACTATCACCATCGGGATCGGTTGAGGTACTGGCATCAAGACTGAACCCTTGTCCAGAGGTTACCGTGAAACGATCGTCGCCGACTAATTTCGGTACCGGCGGGTGATTTGCTTGCTGATACGTTTGGGTAGTCCAATCGATACGCGCCGCAAAATCATGTTGAAACTCATCTCGCCAGCGCCATAGCGTCGCTTTAGCACTGTTAAAACTAGTGCTGCTAGGGATGATATCTCGTCCATATTCGCTGGTTATATACGGGGTTACTTTGTCATTAGCGTTAGTCCAAATCGCGCGGGTTTCAGCAGCAATAACCACATCGGAAGAACCTTCTTTGGTGAGTGAAAAATCAGGCAGGTAATGTTGATATCTGCCGCCCCAGCCGCCCCATTGAGGTTGCTCGGCATTGTTGAGTCCGTTAGGTATCAGTGACAAAAACGCTGGGGTGTCACCTTCAACGCCCCAGGCAACATCAGGGTATTTTGCCCCTAGCGGGCCATGACCTTGCTGGATATTAGTGACCAGCCACTGATTACTAATACTCTGGTTATCAATCCCTTTAATAACGGCATTAATACCGGTCCAAGTCGCGCTTTCGTAATGATCTCCGGGGCTAACAATATAAAATAGTTCAGGGAAGTTATTTCTGATCCAGATACCACTATCGTCCTGATCTGAAATGGTGTAAACCCGCAACTTAGCAATCAGCGCTTTCGCTGCACTGGCTGATTTGGTATTACGAATTTTAGTTAACGTTTGTGCCAACGTATTTACGCCGCCCCAGACTGAAATCCATAATGGCCGTTGATCGTCTTTTTCAAGTTCTTTGAGGATCAACTCGGAGCCGGCAGAGTCATGTTTATCACCCACCCCTTGCATGCCATATAAAGGCAGACCTGAAGTGACCAATGCTAACAGTTGTTTAGCACTTGGGTAGCCTGATTCATGCTGAATTAAATTGGCATGAACTTGTTGGTAAGCGTTGATTATTTTGATAATAGATTGCGGCTCAACCGAATTTTTATGCCACACCGAGGTCGTTGCTACGAGCCCCTTAATGTCGATTTGGTTTGAATAGAGCAGTAAACGAATTAATGATTGGCTGTCGTCTGGATCCGCTTCAATATCGGTAAGCACAATAACTCTGTGATTATCATTTGTTTGAGCATAGGCAATAGTACACAGTAAAAAAAGTAATAAAGATAAGTACGTTATCAGCTTCGTCATTAAAAAACCTCATCAGCAGCAATCATATTTAACCCTTATCTAACGAGTATAGAATTCGCGTGTCTATTACGTATTTTTACTTACCGGTTACATTACTTTACTTACGGGGGGGTAATGGATAAGCCGCAATGCAATTTGCGAACATTCTTATTCTGCAATTCCAATTCAAGCTGTTTTTCTATCCTTTCTCAACTGTGAATACACCTATTTTATTGTTTGTAATCAAGGCTTTGTCTTGTATTTGTGGCTGATGGCATAGCCGTTGCAGGTTAGCTGTTAAAGACCTAGTGATAGGTTGCCTGATATCAAGTCAGTGACTTTGTCACGAAGCACTGAAAAGGAGTAGTGCATGCAAGCAGAAAAGAAAGTGCTGATAGTTGATGACGAAGTGGGGGTGAGACACGCGCTCATTAGAGGGATACGACAAAAATTTAATCGACAAGATATCCTAGTGTCGATTACCGAAGCCAGCAATGGTCAAGAAGCAATAGAGCTAGCCAATAGCACCCCACCCGATCTCATTCTTATGGATATTCGTATGCCGATTATGGATGGGCTAAAAGCGTGTCGAATTTTAAGGAAAGACAGTAAGTTTGCGGCCACCAAAATTATTATTTTAACCTGTGAAATTACCGAAGAAAGTGAAGGGCTATTGTCTGGCGCCGATGATTATGTGATCAAACCTTTTGATATTAAAACGCTGTTAATTCGCATTGAACGGGGTTTATTTCAAGCCAGTACCAACGCGAGTCAACCGATGATTGATTTTCATGGCTTATTGTCAAAGCAGTGCTTCATTGACACTTGCATCGGCTTTGAAATAGCCAGAGCTAAGCGTTATCAGCATTCGCTAAGCTTTATGCTGTTAAGAATAACCCCGAGTAATAAAGCGATTTCTGATGACAGTATTCAGCAGTATTTAGTGCAGCTGTTAATGCGTAGAACCTCTGACAAAGTGATTAATTGGGACGCCAAAACTTTTGCGGTTTTACTTACCGAAACCGATGCCGAAGACGCAACGTTACTGGCCAAACACCTTGCTAAGCAGCTTGAGCATAATACCGACTTTTTACGGACTTATATCGGTATTGGTAATCTTGAAGATACCTTGTGCGATGACCTTGTGGGTAATGCTGAATCATCGTTGAGAGAGTCGGTACGTACCGGCAACATCGTCCTCAATCGCTTGGGTGTTCATTAGTGGTAACCGTGACGGAATTAGGAGTGTAGTAATGGGTAGATTCACACATATAAAGCCATGTATTAAGTCATATACAAGCGTGTATTTATCTTTATCGCTAGGGCTAGGTTGTTCGCTAGCAAGTTATGCCCAACCGATAGAGAACTTTCGCTGGAGTATCGATGGCAGTGCTCGCATCAATAACAATATTGCCAGTGACAATACCAGCCGTATTTTCGCGCTAGGGTTAGATACCCATAAAGTGTTTACCTCAAAAAGTGGTGATATTGGCTATATGGTCGGGCAGTTATATTTCACTAAACTGTCCAACCAAACCCCATTTCCGTGGATGTTTGATGATAAAGATGACAGCACCTTGGTGGTTCGAGAAGCCCATGTGAATTACACCGCGGGGCCTGCAGGCATGCCCAACATTAGGCTAGGGCATTTTACCTTACCCTTTGGTTTAGAAAACAACCTTGATACTAATGGCCGTTTGCTCGATTACAATCACGGTAAAAATTTGGGCGCTAAGGTAGATTGGGGGATTGGACTTAATGATGTACTCGATACATTTCAATACAGTGTCAGTTATACCTTAGGGGGCAAAGATGAGCCTAAATCTATCAATGGCTCTTATGCGGTAACCGGCCGAGTTGGCAGCTTAAGTTACCACGATTTTGTCTTTGGTGTTTCTTTATACCATGCAGAAATGGATGGGGTTAAGCGCAAAAGAGTGGCGATTGATTGGCAGTACTATTGGCATACTTGGGGGCTGTTAGGTGAAGCGGCACTAGGTAAAGACACAAAGCAGCAGCAATGGCGCAATGAGCAATATTACTTGCTGGAAGTCAATAAACGCTCAGTGGATGAACAGCTGAAATTATACACCCAATATATTGTCACCAACCGCTCGGGTGACAAAAAAAATAATCAATTGGTTAATATCGGTTTGAGTTATCAGTTTAATGGGCAGCTAGAGCTAAGTATGTCTAGTCGTAAACAACTTATCACGCCTGAGTCAGGTAAAAAGCAACACTTGGTTAGGGCGCAATTAAGATATAGGTTCTAATATGAAATCACTTATTATAATAGTATTGTTACTGGTAGTGGCGCCCGATGTTAGTGCGATAGCTTATTGTTCACTACGTGATCCGGTTGCGCAAATAAAGCAGCTATTTCCACAAAAAACTAATCAATTATCTATTGTTAAAGACATTGATGAAAGTACCCGATCACGAGTAAAACAAGCGTTGCCTAATAATGACTTACATTTTAGTGAACTGGGCAAGCATACCTTATACGTTGCCATGAATAATCAAGACGTTTTAGGTTATGTGCATGTCCGCTCTGAGCAAAGTAAATGGGGCTTAGTTGAAATTGTTTGGGCACTCGACAAAAATTTAGTGATTAAAGACTTTGCCTTTCAACGTTGTCGAAGTCCTAAAAAAGCACTGCTTGATAGTCGTGACTTTAAGCAGGCGTTTATCGGCAAAAACTATCAGTCGTTGAAAAAACTGTTAAGCAGTAATGGCATAACGGCCAATGCTTTATTGCTAGATAAAGCGAAGCAAGCGCCTGAGTTAGCCAATGTAGTGCTCAGGTGTGCGTTGAAAACGTTATTAATTACTGAATTACTATGGTGGCGAGAGCTGAATCAGCTAGAATAAAAGCTGACGATATAAAAATACTTAAAAACCAGTGAGCTAAGTAATGAAAATTTCGAATTATAATCAGCTATTAGCCATTTTTACTTTGCTCTCCGGCATGATTATTTTTTCAACCTTGTGGAGCCAGTATCAAAAAATTGAAACCGTTTCTCGACATCATTTTG